>Ga0136846_1229179_pt1 | contig 27803 bp, 30 predicted proteins | sample HopSoiMetagenom2_FD_96841 | JGI IMG/M metagenome (GOLD analysis project Ga0136846, IMG submission 96841) | Grasslands soil microbial communities from Hopland, California, USA - 2 Assembly 2016 (version 4) | ecosystem: Environmental > Terrestrial > Soil > Grasslands | place: USA: Hopland... | reverse complement strand
CGCCGGTTGGGATCGCTCTGGAAGGGGAAGGCGGGCGCACCGACGAGCGCCTCGACGGTGCTGCCGAGCATGTCGGCCAAGCGCCGGTTGGCGAAGGTGATGGTGCGGTCGAGGTCGATGGTGACGATGCCTTCCTCGGCCGTCTCCACGATCTGGCGGTAGCGCTCCTCGCTCAGGCGGACCTGGCGGATCGCTTCGTCGCGCTCGTTCTGGGCGGCGTGCCAGTCCGTGAGGTCGGCGACGGTGGCGAAGTAGCCGTCGTCGCGGGGCAGCCTCGAGATGCGGAAGATCACGTAGACCTCGCTGCCGTCATGGCGCACGAGGTGGCCGACCCGGCGAACGACATGCCCGTTGTCGGTCTGCTCCCGCATGGTGGCAATCGCGGGCTGGAGGTCGTTGGCGATGAAGTCGGCCAAGGGGCGGCCGATCAGGCTCTCGGGACCCTCGACGCCCAGGACCTCGGCCATGGCCAGGTTCGCCATGGTGATCTGCTGGTCGGTCCCGAACGCCCAGATGCCCTGCTGGGCGTGCTCGACGATCTGCCGGTACGACGCCTCGTGCCCATCGAAGATGCCGAGGTCGGCGACGGTGTCCTGACCTCCATCCCTTGCCATTGCGCCTCCGGCCCGCATGTTGTCGCAGATCATCGGCACGCGCCAGGACTACGTGTAGCGACCACAGGGAGTGGCCCGGGCAGCGCCAGCCTAGGATCGACGTATCGCCATCGGGCGGTGGGTGAGCCGGGAAGCCTGGTCGGCACGAGTCCAAGGAGGACGTGTGCCTGACGCCGCTCATGACCTGAAGCCCGAGATCGATTCGCTGGATCACCTGCGGGCGGGTCTTCGCATCTCCCGGGTGTCGATCATCTGGACCTTGGCGTCGAGCTCACTCGGGCTGGTGATCGGCCTGCGGGCGGGGAGCCTCGTCTTGGTGGGCTTCGCCCTCACCGGGCTGCTCGACGTGGTCGGGTCGAGCGCGCTCGTGCTCCACTTCCGGCACGCACTCCGCCACGAGACGTTCTCCGAGCGTCGCGAGCAGCTGGCATTGCGGGTGGTCATCGGCGGCCTGGCCGTCATCGGCCTGGCCGTGGCCGCCCAGAGTGCACGCGAGCTCATCGCCAGCGGACCAGCGCATTCGGCGCCGAGCGGGGTCGTGCTGGCTGCGCTGTCAGTGGTGGTGCTCGCCGTTCTGGCCGATCGCAAGCGTCGCGTCGCCCGTCTCATTCCCAGCCAGGCCTTACTGGCCGACGGCTGGCTGTCGGGCGTGGGCACCCTCCTCGCTGCCGTCACTGTCGCCGGGACGGGGGCGACGTCGCTGTTCGGCTGGTGGTGGGTCGATCCCGTCGCCGCGGGTGTGGTGGCGTGTGGGGCGGTCGCCGTCGCAGTCGTGCTGGCGAAGGGTTCGGATGGACCGGACCAACCCGGCGATCAATCGGGCGTCGGCCCGATCAGCCGGTAGCCGAGCCCCGGTTCGCTCATGATCGAAGGACGGTCCGGCCCGCTCCCGAGCTTCTTCCGGAGCTGGGTGATGTGGACGCGGAGCGACTCCGTTTTGCGCAGATCGGTGGTTCCCCAGACCGTGTCGAGCAATGTCCGGTGTGGCAGGAGCCGCCCAGGCCTTAGCGCGAGGCATTTCAGGAGGGCGAACTCCTTAGCGGTGAGGGTGAGCGGGGCGCCGTCGACCGCCGCGCCATGAGCTGCGGCATCGATCGTCAGGTCGCCGACCGTGATGAGCCGGGTCTCGCCCACGATCGTCGCCAGCGTCTGACGGTGGCGGAGAGCCACCCGGATACGGGCCAACAGCTCAGGGATCGAGAAGGGCTTGGTGATGTAGTCGTCGGCGCCCTCGTCGAGCGCGGCCACCTTGCGGGCGTCGTCACCCGCCGCACTCAGCACGAGGATCGGGTTTACGAACCAGCGCCGTAGCTCGCGACACACCTCGAGGCCGTCGATGTCAGGCAGGCCGAGATCAAGGATGATCAGATCGGGTTCGTCGGTCGAGGCCCGATCGAGCGCGGTTCGCCCGTCGGCGGCGACGTCCACCACGTACTCGCGAGCTCGGAGGGCAGTCGTGACGATCTCGGCCATCGACCGGTCGTCCTCGACGTAGAGGATCGAGCTACGCAAGCGGAAGCACCACCCGGAAGGCCGACCCGCAGGGCTCACGGTTGCCGGCGTCGATCGTGCCGCCGTGGGCTTCGACGACGGCCTTGCAGATCGCCAGGCCCACGCCGCTCGTGCCGGGATTGGCGCCGCTGCGGAACGCGTCGAACACCACCGGCAGCTCTGCCGGTGTCATCCCAGGTCCCTCGTCGAGGATCTCGATCTGCAGCTGGTCGTCCCTCGCCGCCGCGACGATCTGGATGCCCGCGCCGGGTGGCGTGTGCCTCGCCGCGTTCTCGACCAGGTTGGTCACCACCTGCTCGAGCAGCGCGTGGTCGGCCCTGACGAGCGGGAGCCCATCGGCGATGCTCACCTCGATCCGGATGTCGTGGAGCGGCGCCTGCAGCCGGGTCGTACACAGCTCGATCAGCTCGCCGATGTCGACGGCCTGCCGGTTCGGCACGAGCATGTCGGCTTCGATCCGGGCCAGGCTGAGGAGGTTGCCCACCAGCCGCTCGAGTCGCTCCGCTTCTCGCCGGGCGGTCGTGGCAAGCCCCCGGCGGGTTGCCTGCGTATGGAGCTCCGTGTCCTCCAACTCGGACAAGGCCGCCTGGATGCTGGCGAGGGGGGTTCGCAGGTCATGCGACACGGCCCGGAGTAAGGCGGCGTGGTGGCGTTCGACTCGCCGCAGCGCCTCGACCCGACTGGTGACGAGCATGCCGATCAGGAAGACCACTACGAAGAAGACGACGAGGGCGACCACGTCCTGCGCCACCGATACCCGAGGTGACCCGATCGGTTCGAGCAGCAGCGAGAACGAGACGGTCGCGACGACGGCCACGGCGGCGGCAGCATGCCGCCCGCCGACGACCGCCGTCGCGACCACGGGGACAACGAGGATGAGGGCCTGGGCCGGATGCCCGAGCCTGGTGTTGACCAACCCGGCCACCACCAGGATGACGCCGGTCGCAGTGGCTCCGCTGACTGCGGCAGCGGTCGACGACATCCCCCGCAAGAAGATGCGGGAGCGGTCCGAGTCGCCGCTTCTAGCCATAAGCGCCTGACGTTAGATGGCTGCCTCTCCGGACTCGCCGGTGCGAACTCGCATGAGCGCGTCGAGCGGCAGCGACCAGATCTTCCCGTCGCCGATCTTGCCGGTGCGGGCCGAGTCGGAGACGACGAGCATTACTTTCTCGGCCTCCGCCGACTCGACGATGATGTCGAGTCGGACCTTGGGGACGAAGTCGATCGTGTACTCGGAGCCGCGGAACGTCTCGGTCTTGCCGCCTTGGCGTCCGTAGCCCTGGACCTCGCTGACGGTGAGGCCGAGAACGCCGGCGGCTCGCAGTGCTTCCTTCACCTCCTCGAGCTTGTGGGGCTTGATGATGGCGGTGATGAGATGGGGCATCAGGTTCCTTCGTGGGGGTTGAGGCCGACCTCGAGGAGGAAGCCCCGTGCGCGAATGGTGTGAATGGTCAGGCCGAGCGGGCGCATCCGGCGGCGGAGCCGGTGTACCAGGTTGTTGAGCGACCCGTCGGCGGCGGTGCCGTCGGGCCAGAGGGTGGCGGCGAGATCCTCGCGAGGGACGACCTCGCCCGGTTGGGCCAGCAGAGACCGCAAGGCGAGCTCCTCCAGCGGGCTCACTGCCACCCAGGCGCCGTGATAGCGCAGCAACCCGTGATCATCGAGCTCGGGAGCTGGGGCGTCCATCACGTCAGACCGACGAGTCGATCCTGTCGGAGGTGGGCGGGATCGGCGCCCGACCCGGCAGGCCGGCCGGCGTCATGTACGTCATGCCCATACCGAACTCGACGTGGTAGGCGGGCGTGCCGTGCTCGTGGATGTCGAGGCCTTCGAGCTCGATGTCCTGGGACACTCGCAGGCCCCATTCGCCGGGGATGGCCTTGATGGCGAACATCACGATGGCAGCGAGGCCCCCGACGACGACCAGGCACGACAGGCTGCCGATCGCTTGGGAGACGAGCTGGTCGGTGCCGCCGCCGTAGAACAGGCCGTTGACGCCATAGCCGCCGGTGGCGAACAGACCCACGCTGAGCGTGCCCCAGACGCCGGCGAGCATGTGCACCGGTACTGCGCCGATCGGGTCGTCGATGCGGAGGTGCTCCAGCGCGTCGATCCCGAGCGGCACGACGATGCCGGCGATGGCCCCGATCCACACTGCTCCGGCTGGCGACACCCAATAGCACGGGGCGGTGATGGCGACCAGGCCGCCGAGGAAGCCGTTGAGCGACATGCCCAGGTCCCACTTCTTTGAGCGGGGGTAGACGAACAGGACGGCGATGAGGCCGCCGGCGCATGCTGCCAGCGTGGTGTTGGCGGCCACCCGGCCGATGCCCTCGAAGTCCATACCCGACAGGGTCGAGCCGGGGTTGAACCCATACCAACCGAACCAGAGGATCACCGCGCCGATCGACGCCATGGTGAGGTCGTGCGGCGGGGTCGGGCCACCGCCGTCGCGCTTGAACTTGCGGCCGAGGCGGGGGCCGAGGGCGATGGCGCCCATGAGAGCGATGGTGCCGCCAACGGTGTGCACGACGGTCGAGCCGGCGAAGTCACGGAAGAACGTGTCGGGGCTCAGGCTGTGGAACCAGCCCATGGTCGTGGCCAGCCAGCCGCCCGGCCCCCACACCCAGTGCCCGAAGATCGGATAGAAGAAGCCCGAGACGCAGGTCGAGTAGAGGATGTCGCCCTTGAAGCTGGTGCGGCCGACCATGGCGCCCGACGTGATGGTCGAGGCGGTGTCGGCGAAGGCGAACTGGAACAGGAAGAACGCCAGGAACGCCACACCGGTGTCGGGCCCGAGCCCGGCGTAGTCGTAGGTCGACGGGATCCCGTGCAGGAAGAAGTAGGAGTGGCCGATGAGCCCGTTGCCCAGCCCGAACTGGAAGGCGAAGCCGAACGCCCAGTAGAGGATGCCGCAGAGGCAGGTGTCGAACACGCACTCCATGAGCACGTTCACCGTTTCCCGGGAGCGGGCGACGCCCGCTTCGAGGGCCATGAAGCCGGCCTGCATGAAGAAGACCAGGAAGGCAGTCACCAGCACCCACACCGTGTTGATGGCGCTGACCTGATGGGCGAGCTGCTGGGGAATCGACTCCTTCGTCTGGGCCCCTGCTGGGGACTCGAAGAGCCAGAAGAAGCCGCGCACCGCCGCCAACACCGTGGCGATGCCGATCATCTTGCCGGCCAGGACCGTGGCGAAGAGCTTCCGCGTCTCCCACTGCTTGAACTGGCTGAGTTTCCGTCGCATGCCGAGGACCATAAGGAAGGAGCGTTAAGCAAACATTCGGTGAAGATGGCCAATCGACGTCGAGTTCCTGACCACTGTCTGACGAAGGTCAGGGAGTGGTTGCCGCGGCGACCGGCGCATAGGTCCGTCGGCCGAACCACGATCGGCGGGTCGTCACCCCACCGCAGAGAAAGCGCCGCACGGCCTCCTGGGCGTCGTCGTCGAGCTTGTTCCCGTCGGCGTCGACCAGCTCGAAGCGGTCGTCGGCGAGGGCATCGGTGGCCACGATGGTGGCGGCGACCACCTCGACATGGGCCGCGGCGAACGCGGTGGCGATGACGTGCAGCAGCCCGGGCTTGTCGGCCGCCGTCACCTCGCAGACGGTGTGCCACGGGGACGACGCGTTGTCGAAGGCAATCGTCACGTCGGCGAGGAGCGGGCTCTCCAACGGCTGGTCGAACGCAGCGGCGACGTCGCGCTCGAGCCCGACACGGTCGGGTGCGATCGCCGCTCGCACGAGAAACGACTCAAGGGCGATGCGGTCGGGCCACGTGGCCACCACCGCCTCCACCACGTCGAGGTCGTGGTCGGCGAGGACACCCGTCACCGCCGCCAGCAGGCCGTGCCGGTCGCGGGCGGCGACATCGACGTACCACGTGTCGGGTTCGCCGTTCGGGCCGACCCGGACGCGGGCCTCGCGGCCGTGCGGTGGGGGATTGAGGAGCTTGGCGTGGCGGGCCATTGCCGAGGGCTCCTGGCGGATCACGTAGGGCCGGGGGGCACGGGCGAGGCGGTCGCGTACGGCCTCGTCGTCGCTCGCCAAGGCAATTGCCTCCGTGCGGCGGCGCCCGATGAGGTTGCGGGCCTCCTCGCCGGTCAGCTGGTCATGGGCGAGCACCTCCTGAACGAGCCGGTGCAGCTCGCGCAGCCGAGTGAGCTCCCAGGTCGGGCGGTCGCCGTTAGTCAAGGCCGACAGGACGTAGAGGGCGCGTGCCCGCTCGGGTGTGTCGAGGTGTGACGCCAGCTGGGTGACGGCCTCCTCGCTGAACGCCCCGGCACGCAGGGCGGCAGCCCACGGCAGGTGCCGGTCGTCGATGAGCGAGCCGATCTCGGCTTCGGCCTCGGTGCCCACGCCCAGCCGCCGCACCACCGCCCGGGCCGTGTCGCCCGGCGCCGGTTCGTGCTCGAGGGCGTCGACCAGCAGCAGCGCGAGGACGAGCCAGTCGGGATGCAGCAGGCGTTCGGCCTCGATGGCGACGGGGGCACCGGCGTCGAGCCGCCGGAGTCGCTCGAGGGCGGGGAAGCGGTACGACTCGAGCTGGTCGATCGCCATCGACCCGGAGCGTCGGGTCTCGAGCGCCCGGGCGAGATCGGGAGCAGCGGCGGCGAGAACACCGGTGGTGTCGAGGAACCGCCACGATCGGCCGTTGCCCCGCTCGATCAGGTCGAGCAAGTCGTCGAGGGCGTCACGCCGCCAGCGGAGGGCCGATTCCGGAAGACCAGTCAGCCATTCGACAAGTTCCCGGCCTGGCTCTCGGCGGCCGACTGCGACCGCGGCCTGGAGCGCCAGCTCCAGGCTGGCGGACTCCGGTGGGCGGGCAGCCAGATCGACCATGTCGTCGGTGACCCCCAGCCAGCCGCCGGGCGGCATGACGTCGGTGACGTCGACCTGGGCCCGGCGGGCGGCATTCAGCCGCGTGTAGCGGAGCTTGAGGATCTGGGGTGTGGCGAGCGTGGTCACCAGCACGACGAGCAGCAGCGCGGCATAGAGGTTGTCGTCGAGCACGCCGTTGGAGAGGCCGATGGTGGCGAAGATCAGGCCGACCTCGCCGCGCGGGAGCATGCCGATGCCGATGAGCAGCTTGTCGCCAGGGCTGCCGGCGGCGCCAAGTGGTGACACGAGCTTGCCGGCGACCGCGGCCAGCAGGAGGAGCGCCGCATCGCGCAGCACGGTGGCGTGGCCGAAGGCGCCGATCTGGGCATCGATGCCGATCTGGAGGAAGAAGACCGGGATGAAGAGGTGGCCGACGGGCGCCAGCTCGCGGCGGATCCGGTCGGACTGGTCGCTGCGGGTCAGGGCGAGCCCGGCGACGAAGGCGCCCACGATGGGGGCCAGCTTGGCGGCGTCGGCCACCCGGGCGAAGGCGAGGGTGAAGGCCAGCGCCAGGGCGACCATGGTGCCGGTCGAGCGGGAGAGCCGGGCAACCAGGGCGAAGAGGGGCCCGCTCAGCCGCAGGCCGACGGCGCCCCCGACGACCAGGAAGGCGACGGCGACGCCGACGATGCCGGCGACCGACAGGGCCGAGACCGAACCCTCGGTGACGAGTCGCACGACGACGGTGAGCACGACGAGGCCCATGACGTCGTCGGCCACCGCGGCGCCGAGCACGATCCTCGCCTCGGTGGTGGCCAGGGCGCGGAGGTCGCCGAACACGCGAGCAGTGATGCCCACGCTGGTCGCCGTGAGGGCGGCGCCGACGAACAGCGATGTCTTGAAGTCGTCGCCGATGAGCTCCATGGCCCCGATGCCGAGCACCATCGGGCAGATCACGCCGACCGTCGCCACCAGCAACGAGGCGCGTCCGACCTTGCTCAGCTCGCCGAGATCCATCTCCATGCCGACCTCGAGCAGCAGGAGGATCACACCGATCTCGCCGAGGGTGCGCAGCACCTCGTCGTGGTGTCCGACCAGGCCGAGCATCGAGGGACCGACCAGCACGCCGGCGACGATCTCGCCGACCACGGCCGGCACGCCGACGCGCTCGGCCAGCTCGGCCGCGACCTTGGCGGCGACGAGCACGATGAGGATGTCGGTGAGAACGGTGGTGATGTCCATGTCGTCCGTGTCTGGGACGCAGATCGGGCGGGTGCGGAGCCCGCACCCGCCCGATCGCGTGAGTCGGATGTGTCGGTGGTGCTAGAGCGAGACGGTCTCGTTGGTGGGGCTGCCGCCGGCGTGGGCGACGAGCACGTCTGCTTCCATGAACTCCGGATAGGCAAGGGCGCCCATCTCGGGCATGTCCATGCCGGCGATCTCCATCTCGGCCGGCGGGCGGATGCCACCCTTCATGACCGCGTTCTGGATCTTGAAGAAGGCATAGGCCACTCCGAGGATGACCGTCCAGATGACGACCGCGCCCAGTGCCTGAGCACCCAGCTGACCGAGACCGGGATTCATGCCGTAGAAGATGCCGGTGACGCCCTTGGCGGCGGCCGAACCTTCCGTGGTGAGGTTCCAACCGGCGCCATAGTGGCCGTTCGAGAACAGGCCGATGCACAGGACGCCGAAGGTGCCGCACACGCCGTGCACCGCGATGGCGCCGACCGGATCATCGACGTGCAGCTTGGTGTCGATGAACACTGCGGCGAACACCACGAGCACACCGGCGAGGGCACCGATCAGGGCAGCGGCCCACGGATCGACGAACGCGCACGGGGCCGTGATGGCGACGAGGCCGGCGAGCATGCCGTTCACCATCATCCCCGGATCGGGCTTGCCCCAGCGCCACATCACCCAGAACATCGCGGACGTTGCGCCGAAGGCGGCGGCGAGCGCGGTGTTGGTGGCGACCATGGCGAACTGGATGTCGGTCGCCGCCAGGGTGGAGGCGGCGTTGAAGCCGAACCAACCGAACAGCAGGATGAAGCAGCCGAGCATGGCCATCGGGATGTGGTGGCCGGGCAGTGTGTTCGAGGAGCCGTCGCGGTTGTACTTGCCGATGCGGGGCCCGAGCACGAGGGCGCCCGCCAAACCGGCGACGCCGCCCACCGCGTGCACCACGCCGGAACCGGCGAAGTCCACGTAGCCGAGGCCGAGGTGCATGCTGTTGCCGACCTGGGCCAGCCAGCCGCCACCCCAGGTCCACGCGCCGAACAGCGGGTAGTAGATGGTGCCGCAGAAGATGCCCCAGCCGACGAACGCCTTCCACTTCCAGCGCTCGGCCATGGCGCCGGTCGGGATCGTGGCCGTGGTGTCCATGAAGGCCACCATGTAGAGGAAGAAGCCGGCAACTGCCGCGCCACCGCTCTTGCCGATGTCGCCGAGGGCGAAGCCGCCCTTCCACAGGAACACCCATTGGCCGGAGCCGATCAGGCTGCTGCCAACGGCGTGGTTGTAGCCGATCAACGAGGTCGAGTAGCCGCCGAACATGAAGGCGTAGCCGACGAGGAAGTAGCCGACGAAGCCCAGGCCGAAGATGGCGAAGTTCGTCGACACCACGTGGGCGGCGTGCTTGGCCCGGCAAAAGCCGGTTTCGACCAGCGCGAAACCGGCCTGCATGAAGATGACGAGGACGGCGCCGATGACGACCCAGAGCAGGTTGGTCTGCGTGCCGAGCGTCTTGACCGCCTCGTCGACCGTCTTGACCGTGGGGGCATCGGACTGGGCGAAGGCGGTGCCCGACATGGCGAGGAGGGCGGTGGTACCGAGCCCGAAGGCGACGGCGAGCTTGCGGCGCATCAGCACGACTCCTTCCATCGGGCTGGCCGGGTGGCGGGACGACACATGGGCAGGTTCCTTTCAGGGGCCGGTAGCTGAACGCCGGGGCAGGGGTCTTTCTGACCTGTCCCTGAACGTAGGGACAGCCGATCACGGGTCTGTCTCCGGGTTGTAAAGGCTGCCGTTCCACTTGATGACAGAAATCTGACGGGGGTCTGAACGGTACGCGGGCAGGGCTGGCGCGACAGACTCAGGCCATGCCGGACCCTGCTCCCGAGATCGACCCGCGCCGCATCCGAATCGTTCTGGCCATCGTCACGATCGCCTTCGTCGTGGGCCTCGTGCTCCTGTTCGTGGTCGACGATCCCGTGGGCCGGGCGATGATGGCCGCCGTCAGCGTCGTGGCCCTCATACGCGGCGGCCTGCTGGTGCGGTCGATCCGGCGCGACCAGACCGCCTGATCGAGGCCCCGGTGGCCCGCCACGAAGCCATTCGCTACGGCACGCCGGCGGCCCGCTGGGTGCTGGCCGCCACCGTCCTGGGATCGGGCGTCGCCTTCCTCGACGGCACGGTCGTCAACGTCGCCCTGCCGGCCATCAGCAACGACCTGCACGCGTCGTTGGCGGCGCTGCAATGGACCCTCGACGCCTACCTGGTGACCTTGTCGGCGCTGCTGCTCCTGGGCGGCAGTCTCGGCGACCGCTACGGGCGGCGCACGATGTTCGTTGCCGGCCTGGCGGCGTTCATCGCCGCCTCGGTGCTGTGCGGGCTGGCGCCGACAGCCGGCTTCCTCGTCGGGGCCCGGGCCCTGCAGGGCGTCGGTGGCGCGTTGCTCGTGCCCGGGAGCCTCTCGATCATCTCGGCCTCCTTCCACCCCGACGACCGCGGGCGGGCCGTCGGTGCATGGTCGGGCCTGGCCGGGGTGACCACGGCCATCGGCCCCTTCGTGGGCGGCTGGTTGATCGATGCCGCCAGCTGGCGGCTCATCTTCCTGCTCAACGTGCCGCTGGCCGGTCTCGCCGCCTGGATCGCCGTGCGCCACGTCCCCGACACCAGCGACCGGGAGCCGGGCGCCCTCGACCTTCCCGGCGCGGCGCTGGTGACCGTTGGCCTGGCCGCTGTCGCCTACGCCCTGATCGAGCGGGCTGGCGCGGCGAGCGTGCTCGCCGGCGTCATCGGCGTCGCCGCCATCGTGGCGTTCCTCGCGGTCGAGGCGCGGGTGTCCCACCCGATGCTGCCGCTGTCGTTGTTCGGCTCGCGCCAGTTCACCGGGGCCAACGTCACCACCTTCGCCGTCTACGGCGGTCTCGGTGGCGCCCTGTTCCTCGTCGTGCTGCGCCTGCAGCTGTCGCTCGGCTACTCGGCGTTGGAGGCCGGCTCCTCCCTGGTGCCGTTCACCGCGCTCATGCTCGCGCTCTCACCGTCGGCCGGCGCCCTCTCCCAGCGCATCGGGCCGCGGCTCCCGATGACGATCGGGCCACTGATGGCCGGCCTGGGCCTCGTGCTCTTCGCCGGCGTCGGCCCCGGCGATGGTTACCTGGCGTCGGTGTTCCCGGCGGTGGTCGTCTTCGGCCTCGGCATGACGCTGACCGTCGCGCCCCTCACCGCCACCGTGCTGGCCAGCGTCGACAACCGGCATGCGGGGGTCGCTTCGGGTGTCAACAACGCGGTGGCGCGTCTTGCCGGCCTGCTGGCGGTGGCCGTGCTCCCTGCCCTCGCCGGCATCGCGACCGACGGCGACCTGGCTCGGACGCTCGACCACGGCTTCGCCACAGCCCTCCACATCGCCGCCGGGATGTGCGTGGCCGGTGGCCTGGCGTCGCTGGCGCTCGTCCGCGACGGCTCGGTGGACCAGGCGTCGCACGGCCTCATGTTCCATCCGTGCGACGACCTCTCGGAGGCGGGGACTCAGGCCCGATAGGGACGCAGCCCGTCAGCGGGAACCGTGCCGAGGCGCCCGGCATTGAAGTCGTCGACGGCCTGCTGGAGCTCGGCGCGCGTGTTCATCACGAACGGGCCGTAGTGGGCGACCGGTTCGCCGATCGGCTTCCCGCCGAGCAGGAGCACGTCGAGCGGGTCGGACGGGTGCCCCTCGAAGGTGAGCTGGTCGCCGGCACCGAACACGACGAGCTGGCCCTTCGTGATCGGGCGGTGCTCGGCGGCGGCCGTGCCTTGACCAGACAGGACGTAGGCGAGGGCATTGAAGTCGGCGCGCCAGGGCACGACCAGCTGGGCGCCGGCGGTGACGGTGGCATGGGCGACGGTGATCGGTGTGTAGGTGGCCCCCGGTCCGTGGTGCCCGGCGATGTCGCCGGCGATCAGGCGGACGAGGGCGCCACCATCGCGTGACGACAGCAACGTGACCTGGTCGGCCTCGAGGCTCTGGTACCGGGGGGCGACCATCTTGTCCTTGGCCGGGAGGTTCACCCACAGCTGCACGCCGTGGAAGAGGCCTCCACTGATGACCAGCTGTTCGGGCGGCGTCTCGATGTGGAGGATGCCGCCGCCCGCCGTCATCCACTGGGTGGCGCCGTCGGAGATGACGCCACCGCCACCATGTGAGTCCTGGTGCTGGAAGGTCCCGTCGATCATGTAGGTCACGGTCTCGAAGCCGCGGTGCGGGTGCCAGTCGGTGCCCCGCGGCTCGCCCGGGCCGTAGTCGACCTCGCCCATCTGGTCCATGTGGATGAAGGGGTCGAGGTCGCGCTGGTCGACGCCAGCGAAGGCCCGGCGGACGGGAAAGCCCAGGCCCTCGTGACTGGCGGGTGCGGTGGTGACCGACCGGACCGGCCGGTCGTGGGCCTCGATGGTGGACTCGATCTTGGGCAGGCGCAGCGGGTCAGCGGTCACGGCGGGCATTGGGGCCCCTTCCAGATAGTTGCGGATACAACTACTTTAACGGTCGGCGGGCCTGGATTGTTCCCCTGGAGAACGCCGGCAGGCCCGAGCCATGATCCCGTAGGTTCGGGCCGATGACCGACGGTCCCCGCATCGCACCGCTCCCCGAGGAGGACTGGACCGACCGCCAGCGGGAGGTGATGACGCCGCTGTTGGGCAACAACGCCCGCAACATCTACACGACCCTGGTTCGGGCACCCGACCTCGCCGAGAAGATGACGACCTTCGGCCGCACCCTTCGAGGCGAGCCACTGTCGTTGCGCCAGCGGGAGACGCTCATCCTCCGAACCGGCTGGAACTGCGGGTCGGAGTACGAGTTCGCCCAGCACCGCGTCCTCGCCACCAAAGGGGGCATGACCGACGACGACCTCCGGCGGATCGTCGCCGGGCCGGACGCCGATGGATGGGACTCGGTCGAGCGAGCCCTGTGCCGAGCCGCCGACGAGCTGCATGCCGACTCCGTCGTCAGCGACGCCACGTGGGCCGAGCTGAGCGCGGTGTTCGGCGAGCAGGAGCTGATCCAGGCCGTCCTCCTCGTGGGCTACTACCACGTGGTGTCCTTCGCGTTGAACACCTGCCGCACACCGCTCGAGCCAGGACGCGTCGGCTTCCCGACCGACTGACGCGTGCACGACTACCTGCCGTTCGTCCTGATCGGCATGACCACCGGCTCGGTCTACGGGCTGATGTCGGTCGGCCTCGTGCTCACCTACCGGACCTCGGGGATCTACAACCTCGCCCACGGGTCGATCGCCGCTCTCGCCATCACCCTCTTCTCGATCTTCTTCGGCGCCCACGGCTTCCCGTTGTGGCTGTCGTTGGTCATCTGCGTGCCGCTGCTGGGGTTCGTGCTCGGATCGCTGCTGGAGCGGCTGGCCCGTCGGCTCACCTCGGCCACCGCCGCCCACAAGGTCGTCGCGACCGTCGGGCTGCTGCTCGTCGTCGACTGGCTGGCGCCGACCATCTCTCGGGTCGTGCTCCAGAAGCTGTGGGTTCCCAACCTCGCAGCGTTGTTCGCCCGCGGCCTGATCGGCCGTTTCGGCTTCGGTCCGCTGACGTGGCTGCCGACTGGCACCAGCACGATGTGGGACGTCGTCATCGGATACGACCAGATCGTGATCATGGCGGTCGCCTTGGTGGCCACCATCGCCCTGTGGCTCCTGCTTCGTGTCACTCGGCTGGGCATCGCCATGCGGGCCGTCGTCGACAACCCGGAGCTGGCAGAGCTCACCGGCGCCAGCCCCTCACGGGTGCGACGCTGGGCGTGGACCATCGGGGCCAGCTACGCCTGCCTCGCTGGGTTGCTGCTGTCGAACCGGGTGGGTACCAACTCGACGATCCTGACGCCACTGGTGGTGCAGGCGACCGGTGCAGCAGCGTTCGGCGCGTTCGGCAGCATTCCGCTGGCCTACATCGGGGGCATCGCCCTGGGTGTTGCCTCCGCCATCGGCACCAAGTCATTGCACGGCAACCGGGTCATCGAGGGCCTGCCTGTCGCGATGCCGTTCTTGTTCCTCTTCGTCGCATTGCTGGTCGTGCCCAAGCGACGCCTCCTCGAGACGGCACGAACGCTGCCGGGAACGATCCGTCGCGATCTCGCGACCCGGGTGCCCCGGTCGGTTCGCGTCCTGGCCATCCTGGCTCTCTACGCCGGCCTGCTGGTGGTCCCCCCGCTGGGCCTCGACCTGCAGCCGTGGATGCGAGTGCTGTCGTTCGTGGTGCTCTGCCTCGGCCTCGGCCTCTTGGTGCGCACGTCGGGCCAGATCTCGCTCTGCCACTACGCGTTCGCGGCGGTCGGCGCCGCCGCGTTTCACGGCTACGCCGCGTCGGCGGGCGTCCCGTGGGCGGTCGCCCTGCTGCTCGCAGGCCTGACTGCCGTACCGGTCGGTGCCTTGATCGCTGTCCCCGCGATCCGGCTCTCCGGGCTGTTCCTCGCCCTGGCCACCTTCGCCTTCGCCTATGGGATGCAGTACCTGTTGTACGGCGCCTCGTTCATGTTCAAGGTCCAGTTGTCCATGCCGCGGCCGGCGATCGCCCAGACGGAGGAGCGCTTCTACTACGTCCTCCTGCTGTGTGTGACGCTCTGCGTCGCCTTTGTGATCGCCCTCCAACGCAGTCGACTCGGACGACTGCTCGCCGCCCTGTCCGACTCGCCGACGGCGCTCGAGACCCATGGCACGACGGTGAACGTCACGCGGCTCCTCGTCTTCTGCATCTCAGCGTTCCTCGCCGGCGTCGGGGGAGCGTTGCTCGGCTGCAGCGTGTACTTCGTCGGCGACTCCCGCTTCTCGGCGTTCGCCTCGCTGACCCTGCTCACCGTGGTCATGGTCGCTCCCGGCCGGCGGCCGTGGTACGCGTTCCCCGCCGCTGGCGGCTTGGCGGTCATGACCCGCGACATACCGCTCAGCGACGTCAACTGGAGCCGGTGGCACCTGGGGTTCCTTACTGACTACCTGGGCTTCGGCAACCTCAACCTGACGTCGCAGCTGTTCGTCGGAGCGTTGGCCATCGGCGTGGCAGTCAGCGCCTATCCGCCGACCCGGCGATCCGTGTTCTCGCGCCTCCTTCGCCGGTCCGCGGCCCGGACCGTCACCGACGCTCGTCCCGAGCCAGCTCTCCGCCTGGCGGCGGCCGCCTCGGGCGAGCTGCCGGCGCTGCACCGACCCGTCCGTGCCGAGGACGCCGGCCTGGTGGTCGATCGGCTGGTCGTGCGCTACGGCGCCCTGGTGGCGGTCGACGACCTCAGCCTCCAGGCTCCCATGGCGAGGGTCACCGGGCTGATCGGTCCCAACGGTGCCGGGAAGTCGACGACCTTCGACGCCTGCTCCGGGCTGCTCCGGCCGAGCCAGGGCACGGTGCAGCTGCACGGCCGGGACGTGTCGCACAGCGGCCCGGCTGTTCGCGCCCGGATGGGGCTGGGCCGGACCTTCCAGCGGGTGCAGCTCTGGGGCTCCCTGAGCGTCGGCGACAACGTCGCCCTCGGGCGGGAAGGCGGCATGGCGGGTGGGGACCCGCTGCGGCAGGTCGTGAGCCGCGCCGGCGAGCGAGGCGAGGTGCGAGGCGCCGCCGACTGGGCGATGGAGGTGTGCGGCGTGGGTCACCTGCGGAGCCTGGCCGTTGCCGGCCTCACCACCAGCGAGCGACGACTGGTTGAGCTCGCCCGTTGCCTGGCGTCGTCGGCCGATCTCCTGCTGCTCGACGAGCCCAGCTCAGGTCTCGACCACGCCGAGACCGAGGCCTTTGGGCGCATCCTCCAGGACGTGGTCGAGCGTCATCGCATCGGGGTGCTGCTCGTGGAGCACGACATGTCGCTGGTGATGGACGTGTGCCAGCACATCTACGTGCTCGACGTCGGCAAGCTCATCGCCGAGGGTTCCCCCGACCAGGTCCGGGCTAGTGACGCGGTCCGGGCCGCCTACCTCGGCGTCGACGGGGCAGCGGTCGCCGGCTGAGCGAGACGCCCGGCTGGAGGGCGTCGAGCTGCCGTTGCACCCGCCGCACATGCAGCAGGTCGCTCGGCGTGACGATGCCGACGACCGTTCCCGCGTGGTCGACGACCGCGACCCGCTCGATCTGCTCGTCGAGCATCACCTCGACGGCCCGCAGGGCGGCGTCGTCGATCGAGACGGCGACCTGCTCCGGCGTCCCCTCGGTGGCCGGGCTCATGATCTCCCGAACCGCGACTGATGCGAGCGGATCGACGCCGTAGTGGCGGCCGATGCGGAGTCCCCGGCGGTGGAGCTTCTCGGTCATGATGCTGTGCTCGTTGATGGCGTTGTAGACGAGGTCGGCGACCACGGTGGCCAGCATCAGCGGCAGGATCACCTGGTAGTCGCGCGTCAGCTCGAAGACGAAGACGATCGCGGTGAACGGCGCTCGGGCCGCCGACCCGAAGGTGGCCGCCATGGCCACGAGGGCGAAGGCACCGATTGCCACGTCCGGGCCGGGCAGCACATGGTCGAGGCCCTGGCCGACGAGGGTGCCGTACGCCGCGCTGACCAGGAGGATCGGCGCCAGCGTCCCGCCTGACGTGCCCGAGGCCAGCGCTAGCCACCAGGCGACCAGCTTGGCCGCGGCGAGCGCGGCGAGGACGTGAAGCGTGAGACGCCCGCCGAGGACGTCGCCGATCACGTCGTAGCCGACCCCGAGGGCTCGGGGTTGGAAGATCCCGATGCTGACGAAAGCCACCGCGCCGATGGCGGGGTGCCAGAACTCGCCGATCGGCAGCCGTCGATAGAGGCTCTCGAGCCCGAACAGGCCGCGGGTCAGGACGATGGCCATGGCGCCGCAGGCCACACCGAGCAGGAGGAACGCGGGCAGGGCGGCGAGGCCCTGATAGTCGTGACGCGGCACCGTGAACAGCGGGCCGTTGCTGTAGAGGGCGGCGTGCATGCCGCCCGCGACCGACGTGGCGGCGACGAGCGGGATCAGCGCCCGGGCCGAGAACTCGAACAGGAGGAGCTCGACGGCGAGCACGACGGCGGCGAGCGGCGAGCCGAACGTGGCCGCCATGCCCGCCGCCGCGCCACACGAGAGGAGGATCTTGCGCTCGACTGGCGAGACCGGCAACACCTGGCCGAGGAGCGAGCCAATCGAGCCGCCGGTGACGATGATGGGCCCCTCGGCGCCGAACGGCGCCCCTGTGCCGATGGCGATGGCTGCCGAGAGGGGCTTGGCCAGCGCGGTGCGGGGGGCAATGCGACTCTGCCGCGTCAGCACCGCCTCCATGGCCTCGGGGATGCCATGACCCCGGATGACGGGCGCCCACAGCGCGAGGAGGCTGATCACGATGGCCCCGCCGACGGCGACGGCATAGGTCGTCCACCCAACGTGGAGCTCGCCGAGCGGCGGGTGGTGCCACGACAGTTGGTGGAACAGGGTGACGGCGGTGATGGCGTCGATGAGATGGAGCAGCACCCATGCCGCCGCCCCGCCTGCGAATCCGAGCAACACGCCGAGACCGGCCAGGAGCGCGAGCCGACGAGTGGGATGGGGCTGGGTCACGAAGCAAGGATAGTATCGTGACACGATATGTCCACATCGGCCCAGCTCAGCGACAGTGACTTCGCCCGGCTGCTGGCGTTCAGGGACGGGCTGCGGCGGTTCCAGCGGTGGAGCGAGCAACAGGCCCGGGCGGCCGGGATCACCCCCGCCCAGCACCAGCTGCTGCTGGCGGTTCGCGGCCACCGTGGGGAGCCGTCGCTGACCGAGATCGCCGGCCACCTCCTGCTCCGGCACAACAGCGTCGTCGAGCTGGTCGACCGGGCCGAGCTGGCCGGTCTCCTCCGGAGGGTCACCGACACCAACGACAGCCGGGTGGTGCGGGTGGTCCTGACGCCGACGGGCGAGCGCCACCTCCGTGACCTGTCGCTCGTGCACCTGGAGGAGCTGTCGCGCCTGCGCCGCAGCTTCGGGTCGTTGTGGGATCGTCTCGTGGTCGACTGAGGATCGTCCCGAGAGCGTGCGAGTCAGGCCAGGCGGCGGGAGAGGATGCAGTCCTCGGCGAAGGCGAGCGCCTTCAGGTGGTAGGTGCGGGCGGCCCAGCCCAGGCTGACGTTGTGTCCGGCGTTGGGCTCGCTGTCGATCATCAGTCGGGGCACGTGGCCCAGCACGGCGCGGAGCTCGGCGAAGTGCGCTTCGTCGATCATCCACAGTCGGTCGTGCTCGCCGAAGGTGAGGCGGATGGGGATGTCGATGCGCCCGGCCATGGCCCGGAGCTCGTCGGGCCACCCGGCGCCCTCGGAGGACTGGACGGCTGGAGCCGCATGCAGCGGCAACGCCTTCCGGCTGAAGGTGCCCTTCGGGTAGCTGTCGCTCGGGCCCCAGGACGCCCCGCGGTCGCCGGGCAGCGTCTCCGGCTCGATCCGCTCGATGCCGGGCTGGGCGAAGGTGAACGCATAGCGGATGCCGCTGCCGGCACCGTCGAGGCCGAGCAGCGCGTGGCCCCGCTGCTCGGCGGCCATCGCGAAGGCCACCTTCAGCCCGTACGAATGGCCCATCAGGAAGACCCCGGCGCCAGTCGGATGGTCGGCGGCGAACGCCTCGATCGCGTCGTGGAAGATGCGGGCCTGCTCGAACATCCCGAGCGACGACTCGGGCAGGTCGGCGCTGGCACCGTGGCCCGGCCGGTCTGGTGCCCAGACGCTGAAGCCGAGCTCGCTGCCGAGCTCGAGCAGCGAGAGACCGGGGGCCGCGCTGGCGTGGAAGTAGCCGCCGTGCATGCCGGCCCCGTGGACGGCCATCACCAGCGCCCGCGGCTCGGCACCGTCGGCCGGTTCGGCCAGCAGTCCCGACAGTGTCACGCCGTTGGCGGTGACCTCGATCTCCCGGGCAGGCGGGTGGGCGGCCGGGCTGCGCTCGAACTCGGTCACGACAGCCCCACTTCGGCGGGTCGGACCACGTTGGCCATCGGCTCGCCCCGGAGGTAGGCGTCGAGGTTGCTGACGAACAGGTCGACGAGGCGGGCGACGTTGCCTTCGCCCGACCCCGACACGTGGGGCGTGAGCGTGATCCGCGGGTCAGCCCAGAACGGATGGTCGGGGGGGGCCGGCTCCGTCACCGTGACGTCGAGTGCGGCCGCTCCCGGTGCTCCCCGGTCAAGCGCACGCAGCAGGGCATCCTCGTCGACCAACCCACCGCGGCCCACGTTCACGAGCAGCGAGCCCGGTGCCATGGCGGCGAAGAACTCGTCGTTGGCCATGCCCCTCGTCGTGGTGTCGAGGGGCGCCGCCAGCACCACCACGTCGGCGCCGGCCAGCGCCTCGGGGGTGCGTGCGGTGGTGAACATCTGGTCGGCCGGATCGTCGGCGGCGGGGCTGCGCCGTACACCCCGCACGTGCACGCCGAGGGCTTGGGCCACCGGGGTGATCGCCCGGCCGATGGAGCCGTAGCCGACGATCGTCCAGGTCTGGCCTCGGACCTCGGCATGGGAGCCACCGACCCACTCGTGCTTCTGCTCGTTCTCCCGCCAGGCCGGGGCGCCGAGCGTGTGATCGAGGACGGCGTGGACGACGTACTCGGCGATGGGGGAGCCGTTGACATGTGAAGCGGTCAAGGCGGCGCCTGTGGCGAGGAAGCGGGCATAGAAGGGATCGTCGAATCCAGCCGCCGGCGACTGCATCCACCGGAACGACGGCGTGTGGATCACGCCGCCGAAGAACTGGCGACCCAGCGTTCCCCGATAGAGGTCGCTGGTGGCGAAGGCGACCTCGGTGCCGTCGAGCTCGCCGGCGAGCGTGCCGTCGTCGAGCAGCCGCACGGCCATGGCGTTCGGCGCCACTTCGAGAACCTTGTCCCAGAAGTGCTGGTACGTGTAGTCGGTCAGGAAGATCGAGACGGGGCGTGTCGGGTCCACCCGTTCTGTCTACCTGGCCGGCCAGCGGGCCCGTGGCGTCCCCTCGCGAACTGGCAGGCTCGTCGGCGTGACGACACCGGTTCGACTGCTCATGGGCCCCGGGCCCAGCAACCCCTATCCGGAGGCGACCGCCGCCCTTGGCCTGCCGATGCTCGGGCACCTGGATCCCGCGTTCCTCGCCGTCCTCGACGAGACCTGCGACCGGCTGCGCCAGGTCTGGCAGACCACCAACGAGCTGACCCTTCCGGTCTCCGGTACCGGGTCGGCCGGCATGGAGGCGTGCTTCGTGAACCTCGTCGGGCCGGGCGATGTCGTCGTGGTCGGTGTGAACGGGCTGTTCGGTGAGCGCATGTGCGACGTAGCCGCCCGCTGCGGCGCCGAGGTGGTCCGGGTCGACGCCCCGTGGGGCACGCCGCTCGACCCCGAGGCGGTGCTCGCCGCCCATCCCTCACCCAAGGTCATCGCCCTGGTGCACGCCGAGACGAGCACCGGCATCCGCAACGACGTCGAGACGGTGGCCGCCGGCAAGGGCGATGCGCTGGTGCTCGCCGACTGCGTGACGTCGCTCTGCGGCATCCCCGTGGCCATCGACGCCTGGGGCGTCGACGTGGCCTACGCCGGCACCCAGAAATGTGTGGGTGTGGCGCCCGGACTGGCCCCGATCACCATGGGCGAACGGGCTCGGTCCCGCCGTGTCGAGCGGCCCCAGAGCTGGTACCTCGACCTGGGCATGATCGGTGACTACACGTCGGGCGCCACCCGCAAGTACCACCACACCGCGCCCGTGGCCATGGTGCAGTCGCTGAACGCCGGCCTGGGCGTCGTGCTGGACGAAGGGCTCGAGGCCACCTGGAAGCGCCACGCCGAGTGTGGCGCCCTGCTCCAGGACGGTCTCGAGGCCATGGGACTCGAGCTGTGGGCCACCGAGGGCCACCGGCTGCCCGAGCTCACCACCGTGCTCGTGCCCGATGGTGTCGACTCGGCCCAGGTCCGCCGCCGGCTGCTCGACGACTACGACATCGAGATCGGGGGCGGCGTCGGCGAGTGGGCGGCGAAGGTGTGGCGGATCGGCTGCATGGGCCACACCGCCAGGCGGGCCAACGTTACGACACTCCTCGGTGCGTTGGCCGGCGTGCTCGCATGACCTCGATGCCGATCGGCAGCAGCGAGATGGCGATGATCACGAGGATCACCGGCGTCAGGTAGTTCTCGAGCTTCGGGTAGCGCTTCCCGAGGCCGTAGCCCAACAGGGTCGCCAACGACGACCACGCAGCGGCGCCGATGACGTTGTAGGTGACGAAGGTGCGGTAGCGCATCCCGCCGACGCCGGCGAGGATCGGCGTGAAGGTGCGCACCACCGGAACGAACCGGGCGAGCACCAGCGCCCGTGGGCCGTACCGCTCGAAGAACAGGTGTGACCGCGTCACGTTCGACTGCTTGAACAGGCGCGAGTCGGGGCGGCGGAACAGGGTTGGGCCAACGCGTGCCCCGAACAGGTAGCCGACCTGGTCGCCTGCCACCGCGGCGGCGAAGCAGCACAGGATGAGGATGGCGATGTTGGGGTTGCCGCCGAGGGCGATCACCAGCCCGGCCGAGAAGAGCAACGAGTCGCCGGGGAGGAAGAAGCCGAGCAGCAGACCTGACTCAGCGAAGATCATTGCGGCCACGGAGGCGACGAACAGCGGCGCCCCGTGGCGCAGCAACGGCTCGAGGTCGGGATGCAGCAGCCAGTGGAGCACGGGCGGCAACCCTAGGGGCGGAACGCATAGGGTCGAACCCGTGCCGGAGTCGTGGATCAGCGACGAGATGCGCGCCGCCCTCGGGCGCCAGTACGGGCAACGCACGTCGTTCCCCATCTCGACGTCCGACATCCGCAAGTGGGCCCAGGCGGTGTACTACCCGGAGCCGCCGCCCCGCCTCTACTGGGACGAGGCCTATGCGGCGACGACCAGCTACGGCGGCATCGTTGCGCCCGAGGACTTCAACCCGTTCGCGTGGATGACCGCTTCCGGTCCACCCGAGCTCAGCCCCGACCTGTCGCCGATGTCGATGCTCTTCCCCGAGGCAAATGTCGGCGTCGAGCTGCCCGCCACCACCAACATGCTGAACGGCGGCATGGAGTGCACCTACGGCGTGCGCATGCGGCCCGGTGACGTGATCAGCGCGGTCACCAGCCTTGCCGAGTACACCGAGCGTCCTGGCCGCCTCGGCCTGATGCTCTTCGCCTACACCGAGCAACGGTGGACGAACCAGGAGGAGCAGCTGGTGAAGGCCCAGCGCGACATCCTCATCCGCTACTGATGGATGTCAAGGTCGGGGATGAGCTCCCCACGTACGAGCGGATGTCGAGCTTCCAGCATTGGAACCGTTACGCGGCGGTGAACCACGAGTTCGTCGACATCCACATGGACGACCGGGCCGGCAAGGCGGCCGGCTATTCCGGTGCCTTCGGCATGGGCAACCTCCAGTGGGCCTACCTCCACTGCATGCTGCGCGAATGGATGGGCGAGGACGGCCGCATTGTTTCGATGGCGATCCAGTTCCGGGCGGCCAACCTCAAGGACCTCCGCACCATCGCCCACGGCCGGGTGACCGCCGTGCGGGAGGAGGGCGGCGAGACCGTCGTCGACCTCGAGGTGTGGACCGAGAACGAGCTGGGCGCGGCCATGGCGCCCGGCACGGCCACGGTGGCGCTCGCGCCAAGCTGAGGGTGTGGGCAGCGTGCAGGTCCCGGCCGATGACGCACTGCTGATCGCACGCGGCACCGCCTCGGCGGTCGATCCGGGGGGCGGGCTGGCGGCCGCCCAGATGAGCCTGCTCGGGGCGGTCCACGCCGCCCTGATGGGGGCCGAGATCGACTTCTCGAGCCTCGACCCGCTCGGCCCCGATGAGCTGGCTGATGCGCTCGCCACGAGGTCAGACGCGTTCCGGCACCGGGTCGTGCACCACATGGTGCTCGGTGAGCTGATCCTCCGGCCGATCCCGCCCCACGTCGCCCGCCGGGTGGCCGACTATGCCAAGGCGCTCGGGATCGAGGACCAGTTCGTTCGCATCGCCCGGCGCTACGCCCAGGGGGCGTTCGGCCTGGCCTGGCTCGACCTCCACCGAAGTGGCTTCGCCGAGCATTGGGAGCGGGCACGCATGGACCAGCTGAAGACCGACGTCAAGCTCGAGCACCAGCTCGCCGCGGGCGTCGAGGACGCTGTTCTTGCCGAGCGATGGATGAGCTTCGCCGACCTCGCACCCGGCACCCTCGGTCGCGGGGTCTGGGACATGTACCGGAGTCGGGGCTTCGGTCTCCCGGGATCGATCGGTGGCGCGTCGGCCTATCTCGCCCAGCACGACTTCGTGCACGTGCTGGCCGACTACGGCACCAACCTCAACGGCGAGCTCGAGGTGTTCGCCCTCATCGGCCGGGCCGATCCCGACCCGAAGGGCTTCGCCTGGCTGGTGACCCTCATCGGGTTGTTCGAGACCGGTTACGTGGCCGACGCCGGCTTCTTCTCGGGCGATGTCCGCGAGCGGCACCTCGACAGCCCCGAGATGCACGCTCGCCTTGCCGATGCCATGCGGCGGGGCCAGGACGTGTGTGACCGGCTGGGCGTCGATCTTCTCGATGTCGACTACCACGACTTCGTCGGCCGCCCGATATCGGAGGTCCGCGCCGAGCTGTCGATCGACCCCAAGGGTGATCGGGCGGTATCGGCTGGCTCAGCCGGCGCGTTCGACCTTGCCGGCATGTCGCGGATCCAGCAGGAATACGCAGCATCGATCGATGGAGAGGTGGTTCAGCGATGAGGTTCGCGCAGGGGATCAGGGTGCGGTGCGGCGACCCCGAGGCGCTGCAGCGGCTGCTGGCCGAGTGGGACGGCGGCCAGGCCACCACCGACGTCATGGGCTACATCGGCTCTCGCTTGCTTGCCGATCGTGACGAGCCTGGGAGCTACCTGATCCTCGCCGAGTTCGCCGAGGTCGACGGCGATCTCACACCGGCCGAGGAAGCCGAGCGCAACAACCAGCGAGAGGAGACCGAGCGCTGGGCCCAGAAGCTGCGCTCGCTGGTCGACGGCGAGCCCGATTGGATCCACTACGACGAGCTCTATCGCACCGGCATCACCGGAAATCTGCGCAGCGGCTGAGAGGATCGCAGATGCCCCAGGAGTATCACGAGCAGCAGCGAGCGCTCCAGGATCGCTTCGACACGCGCCGACTCGCCGACCGCCTCGCCGAGGGGATGAACGACCAGATCGGCGACGACCACGTCGCCTTCATCGAGTCACGAGACATGTTCTTCCTCGCCACCGCCGACGAGCACGGGGTGCCGCAGTGCTCCTACAAGGGCGGCGAACCCGGCTTCGTGCGTGTCGTCGACGAGCGCACGATCGCCTTTCCCGTCTATGACGGCAACGGCATGTTCCTGTCGATGGGCAACGTCGGGGTGAATCCCAACGTCGGCATCCTCTTCATCGACTTCGAGCGGGGCACCCGCCTGCGCTTCAACGGCGTCGCCTCCATCGACGACGGCGACCCGCTGCTCGGTAGCTATCCCGGTGCGCAGCTCGTCGTGCGGGTGCGAGGGGATGCCGTGTTCGCCAACTGCCGGCGCTACGTCCACCACTACGAGCTGGTCGAGCGATCACCGTTCGTGCCCTCGGCGACGAACGACCCTCCCGTTCCCGACTGGAAGCTCAGCCCGTGGTTGGAGGGCGCCCTGCCCGAGCACGATCCCGCGCGTGATCCCAACCATCCGACAGCGCCGTCGATCCCACAGTTCTGAGCCCGAGCGCTAGACGGGCAGGTCCACGCGAGAGCCATCGGCCAGGAAGCGTTCCGCCCGGACGACGGCGGCAGCATCCTCCAGCCCATCGACCACCGTCACCTCGATCGGACGGCGATCGGGGAAGCGTGCGATGGGGAGGAAGGTCTTGACCGTCTTCTGGGGACCGCTGCGTCGAGCGAGTGCGCCGGCGTTCTGGCCGGCGAGCTCGATGCGGCCCTCGGCGGCCCGGAACAAGCGAAGGGGCGACAACCAGATCACCTCTTGGGCGCCGTCCTGCTCGACGTACTTCTTCAGGAGCTTCCGCATCGGGATCTCCTCGGTGAAGAAGTAGACCCGCCGGTTCAAGGTCTTGGTCCACTCCGCGATGTCGATCCCCTCGCCGAGCACCGAGGTCGGGTCCTTCTTGCCGTACAGCGAGCCCTGGTCGCGGAGGACGACCTCGTCCTCGCCGATCTTGAGCCGTACCGACTCCCGCCGGGGCGCCGACAGCAGCTCGAGCCGCTGCTGGTCGTCGACCGTGGCCGCTCCAATCAGCTGCTCCGCGGTACGAAAGCCCTCGCGGCTGATCCGCTCCCAGGCGCCGGCGGGTCCCACATGGCAGATGCGCTTGCAGTGGTGAAGAAACTGATCCGGAGTCACACATGAGGATCGCACGCCCGGGCCCCTCGTGGAGAACTGTCCTGGTCGGGGGCCGCGCGAAACTGGCCCGGTGGTGTGCCGACGATCCCGGGCGCGCGTGGACGAGATGCAACCGTCGACGGCCGCCCCGGAGTGATCTGACATGGCGCCGGAGCTCGAGAAGCTGCCGTTCGCGTCGGCCCCGGCGCTGCGGGCCTGGCTCGAGGCCAACCACGACACGTCACCCGGTATCTGGGTGATGATCGCCAAGAAGGGAAGCGGCGTCGACAGCGTCACCTACGACGAGGCCGTCGATGAAGGCCTGTGCTTCGGGTGGATCGACTCCCAGAAGGCCAGGCACGACGAGACGTACTTCCTGCAGCGCTTCACCCCTCGCACCAAGCGCAGCCCCTGGTCGAGGACCAACACCGAACGCGTCGGCCGACTCCTCAGGGCGAAGAGGATGCAACCTGCCGGAACGCGTGAGGTCGCGGCGGCGAAGGCCGATGGGCGTTGGGAGGCCGCGTACGCCGGACAGGCCACTGCGGCCGTGCCCGACGATCTCCAGGAGGCGCTCGACGCGTCGCCGGCAGCCGCTGCACTTTTCGCCGAGCTCGATGGCAGGAAGCGTTACGCCATCCTCTACCGCATCGCCTCGGTCAAGAAGGCTGAGACCAGGGCGAAGAAGATCGCAGGGTTCGTCGCCGATCTCGAGGTGGGCGTCACGCCCTACCCGCTCCGGCAGGAGGAGGGGTCGAATCCGTGACGAGGTAGGAGCGCGCGCTGTGGCCGCCTACCGTCAGGCCCGTGACTTGGGCATCCCGTGCCGTCTGATCCGTGGGAGGAGGACGGCTTCCAGGTGCGCCGGGTGCAACCGTTCGAGGCGGTCAAGACGTACCAGTGCCCGGGTTGCTCCCAGGAGATCACCGCCGGAATCGGCCATCTGGTGGTCGTCCCGCCGGAGGCACCTGACCTGCGCCGCCACTGGCACAAGCCCTGCTGGGAGCACCGGAACCGCCGCCGCCCCGGCCGAGCCTGAGCTCATGCCGGACGCGGGGTGGCACCGCGCACCACTCGGGTAGGTAGCTCGGGCTCGACTGATGGGAGGACGTCACATGGCTGTCGACCTGCTGGATCTCTACGAGCGTGCGAGTCAGTGGACGCAGTCGAAGGTGGTCGGAGCGACGGCTCAGATGGCTGCCAGGACACCGTGCGACGAGTGGGACGTCCGCACGCTGCTCAACCACATGCTCGACACCCAGAACTACTTCACCAGCTCGGCCCGTGGCGAGCAGGCATCGCCCCCGTCGCCGATCCCGCCCGAGTTGCTGGGTGACGATCCCGCCGCCGACTTCGAGCAGGGGCGCCAGGACCTCATCAAGGCGTTCGGGGCTCCGGGTGTGATCGAGAAGACCGGACCGTCGCTCGGCATCGCCTTCAGCGACCAGCTGCTGCACGGCTGGGACCTCGCCCGGGCGACCGGCCAGGACGCGACCATGCCCAAGGGCCTTCCCGGGCCGGCGTTGGAGGCGATCCACGGGAAGTTCACCGAGGAGCAGCGGAAGGGCGTGTTCAAGCCCGAGATCAACGTGGACGCCAACGCGTCGGACCAGGACAAGCTGCTCGCCTACACCGGCCGCGACCCCACCACCTGAGGCAGTGAGCGGTCGCGGCCGTCATCGCACCATCATTCCCAGTGACCGTCAGTCGTCGACGAGTTGCTTCACGAGCGAGAAGAGGCGCTCGTTGGTGCGGAGTGCCGCACGGAGCCCACCGATGTCGTCGACGTCGACCATCATCGGCTGTCGCTGGAACCGCCCGTCGGGCCAGTACTGGCAGAACCGCAGCGACTGCCCGCCGGCCTCCCACTCGATGAGCTGGATGACGGCCTCCTTGTACTGGTCGGGGGCCGACACCTCCTCGACGACGTGGCCCTTGCCCCACGGCATGGTCACTGGGCGGGGGAGTGGACGTGTCATTCGCTCATGATGGCGTTCCGGGCGCTCACAGCCAGCCCAGCGCCTCGAAGGTCGCCCTGGCAAAGGGACCGAGATCGATGGTCGAGAGGTCCTCCGGTGCAAACCAGCCGACCTCCAGGGTCTCGTCGCCGTCGGGCCGTTCGGCGCCGCTGACCTTCCGTGCCTCGTACACCACCGACACATACGCGGCCTGGTCGCCGTTGGGTAGGTGACCCGAAGCGTGGGCCCACCGAGGGCGGCGATCAGACCGGTGAGCTCGACGCGCAGACCGGTCTCCTCCTCCGTCCCCCGGATGGCGGCATCCTCGGGGCTTTCGTCGATGTCGATGGCTCCGCCCACCAACCCCCACTTCCCGGAGTCGGCGTGTCGCACCAGCAGGAGCTG
>Ga0136846_1214102_pt1 | contig 27808 bp, 24 predicted proteins | sample HopSoiMetagenom2_FD_96841 | JGI IMG/M metagenome (GOLD analysis project Ga0136846, IMG submission 96841) | Grasslands soil microbial communities from Hopland, California, USA - 2 Assembly 2016 (version 4) | ecosystem: Environmental > Terrestrial > Soil > Grasslands | place: USA: Hopland... | reverse complement strand
GGCAGCGTGTCGCTACCGAACCTCTCGAAGCCGTCGAGAAGCGTCAGCAACGGCACCGGGACGCCGTAGTGCGCCTCGACGGTCTGCTGCTGGCGATCCGACAGCATGACGACCGCCGGGCGGACCTGCGGACCTGACAGCGAGCCGATCCACGCCTGCTCTTTTGACGCGTCACCAGCGAACGCCCTCCAGGAGTCGTAGAAACCGAACGTGACATTGATGGCGGCGTTCACGTCGGGTGTCCGCTGGAAATTGGACCAGTTGTCGAGGTCACGGAAGTAGGCGATGTGGACCGACGGATCCGGCCGGAATGCGCCGGTCGTCAGCGAGACCCGCGCCGGAGGGGCCCCGGCAGCGACGTCCGCCTCGTTGCTGACACGGGCGACCTGGTTTCCGGCGGCCGGCGGGCCGAGAGGGGCGCCCGATTCGTCGACCGTCACGAAGGCGGGCCCGGCACCCCCCTGGAACAGCACGCCACCGGCCTGGCGGAGCGCGGGCATGGAGACGAAGGCAATGGTCAGCAGGTCCGCTGGGCCGCCGTTCCATAGCTGCCCGAGATCCCTGAGCACGCTGGTGTACGCCTGGTTGAAGCCGGCCGACACCGTGTTATCAGCCGGCGTGACCATGTGCACGGGCGGCATCTTGACCTCGTCGCCGGTGTAGCCGAACGGGCTCGTCGGGTTGAGCCTGTGACCATGGTAGATCTCGCCGAACCGGTAGAAGTGAGCAAGCTCGCCGGGGTGGTCCTTACTCTCGAATGGTCCCGCGTCCGTCCCCTCGCCCTGACGCGTGATCAGCGCGATGGCGGCCTGGACGTCATCGAGGCTCTGAACGATCAGGGAATTCCCGAATGGCGCAGGCGCGTCGACGCTACCGAAGGCATCACTGAGGTCAACCTGCCCAGCCGCCGAGATTGGCGGGGAGAGTCTCGCGAACGTCTTGAACAGGTCGTCATAGAACTGCCCGATGAGCCTGGAGCCGGACGGAGTGAAGTCCGGGTCATCGAACAAATGCTCCACCGGCTCCTCGATGGCCATGAACTTATTGAGCACCAGCTCGCGCGTGAGCGGCGCCAGTCCTACCTCCAGGCCGGCGTGGATGTTCACCGGGAGCTGCGCCGGATACTGGGGTGCCTTTTCCAGGATCTGCGGATGGCCGCCGATCGAGGCGAGCATGTTGCAGGCGATGCCCATGTGCAGCATCTCTTCCTGGACGATCTGGCTGATGGCAGCCTGGACGCCCGCGGGGTCGGGGCCAGCGGGATCAGTGACCGGGCTGCTCAGGTCGATCGACCATTCCGCGTACAGATAGGGCGGGATCGTGCTCATCTCGAGCTGGATGGCCGCCTGCAGGGCTTCCGTCAGCCACGCGATATCGCGCTTCTCCGCTGGGACTGTCATGAGCCGTATGAGCGCTCGCATGCCGCCTCCTCGGGGCTGGAACCTAAGGCTGATAGATGGTCTCGAAACGTGGTCAGCGAGGTCACGCATCCCGCTTCACCGCGAGGAAGCTCGCGGTGAAGCCGGCCTTGGCCAGGGTGGCGCCGCTTCCGTGATCCTCCGCGCGGAGCACGGTCCCGGCGATGGTGAGCCGCTGGCTGATCCCCGTCTCCCAGTGGCGCAGGACGACGCCGTCGTAGTCGTAGTGAAAGTCCGCGATGGCGCTGCCCGCACGGCCCCGGCCGGTGAAATTCAGGTGCGCAGGTGACCACGCCGACACCTGGCCGCTGACATCCATGACGGCCGGGTCCGTGCCGGGTGCGGCGGGAAAGACCAGGGTGCCGGCCACGATCCCGTCAGGCTGCACGGCCAGCCGCAGCTCCAGCTGCGCGAACTTGAGCTTGCCGAAGTTATCCACGGGGTCGGGGAGGTCGAGGAAGCTCCGGTAGGTATAGGTCCCGGTCAGCTTCCCGGCCTCGGCACCGGCCTGTTCACCGGGGTCGCGGCCGGGCGACGGCAGCGGGTCCTCCAGGCACCCTTCATCGATCCACTGCTCGATGAAGGCGATGTCCTGCGCCACGACCGGGTCAAGCCCGGCAGGCATCCGGGGAAAACGTGCGTCCGGGGACGGGTTCGGCAGGTCGGTGCCGAAAGGCGTTTCGCCCCTGAGTGCCTTGACGAGGTTAGAGGACGCTCCCTGACCAACCGTGATCACCTGAAGGGCGAACACGTTCCTGGCGACGAGCTGGTCGCGTGTCAGTCCTCGCCAGAATGCTCCGTGAGCGCCGATGCTGGCATCCGGGCCGCCGATCGCGTTATCCAGAATCTGGATCACGCGCTCAAACCGGTTCATGAGAACCCCCCTTGATAGATCAGGTGCGTCTTTGACGGGCTAAGGTGCCCGGCCCGCAGGCCAGTGCCCGGGCATGATGCAGGACGTCCTGGACGTCCCACTGCAAGCGGGTGAAGGTGACCGCGATCCTGCCCTCGGGGTCGAGTACGAACAGCTCGATACGGTGCCTGTTCACCAGCGCTGGCCCGAAGTTCACGCCGAGCCCGAAGTATTCCTGCAGCGTGCCGAACCCGGTCTTCGTTCGCAGGAAGCGGTCGCTGTCACCGAAAATCACTCCCCGGTTATGCCCGTACGCGCTCAGCCTGGACGGCAGGTCATAGCCCGGGTCGTAGGTGATGGCAGCGGTGCGCAGCTGACCCTGCCATCCTTCCTGCCGTAGCGCACGCTGCAGCCGGGCCAGCTTGGTGATGCTCAGCGAGCATTTGTTCGGGTTATCGCACCTGGTGTAGAAGAAGACGACGATGGACGGCCTTCCGGTGAAGAACCCGCCAAAGGTAACCGGACGCCCGTCCTGGTCTTCCAGCTCGACGCCGGCCGGGACGGCGGCGCTCGTCCGCTCGGCCCGGGCATATCCGCCTCCGGCGAGACCCGCGCCGGCTTCCTCCGCGGCACAGCAGCACGCACCGGCGTCACCGAGCTCCGCCACGATGGCGTCCAGGGCCGCCCGCGCGGAAGCGGAGAGGACGCCCCGGTCCTGCCGCAGGGCCTCCAGCGCGGGCAGGGCGGGGCGCGCGTGCTCGCCCAGCCACGCGAAGGTTTTCATGATCTCTTCGATCGCCGTGGTGCGGTCCGGCACGGGCCATCGCGGCTGGTAGCTGCCGAACGACACGGCATCGTCGCAGTACTTGATGTTCTCGATGGCCTTGAGCAGGAACGGGACGGCGTCGCTGGCGGGACTGCCGAGGCCGCGTACGGCCCGCGCCGCGGCGGCGACGAGATAGGCGTCGCGTCCTCTCTCCAGCTCCTCGAGAACATAGGGGATGGCCGGATCCGGAAGTCCGGCTTGCTCGAACGCCGCCATGAGGTAGCCCCGCATGCGGATCGTCGCGTTCGTGCTCCGGCCCGCGTACAGCGGGATCCGTTCCGGCAGCAGCTCTGCCAGCGAGTCCCGGCGTCCCGGATCGCTCTTGACCGCGTCCGCCAGGGCCGCGATGCGCTCCTCGGGAGTGTTCTGGTCAAGGTCGTCAGGCAGCTTAGGTGCACCCCCTCCGGTCCGCTGCACGCCTGCCGGCGAGCGGCTACGTACCGTGCTTGGCCAGGTAACTCATCGTGGCCTGCCTGACTTGCTGCGATGCGGAATCGGCGCGCAACTGCTCGATACGTCCCGTCAGCTCGTCATCGCGGCTCAGCGCTTCCGGGTTCGCGAAGTGCGTCAGCGCGGTGATCGACATGGCGCGGAGCTGGTCGTCCTCGTCATCGTCGAGCACGATCCGCCGGGCCTGCTCCTCGAACCGAGCCGGAGCCGCTGATTGCAGCCCGATCGCGCTGACCCTCCTGACGTCACCGTTTTCCTGCTTGTTGCTGAGGAGCGTGAGCAGCAGGTCGGCGGACGAGGGGTCCGCGGCCAGCAGGCGCACGGCCTCGGTCCTGGCCGCGGGGCTGGGCGGATTCTCGACGATCCGCCTGAGCAGCGGGAAATACTCGGCGTGGATGTCGTAGCCCAGGTACTGGATAGCCTTTTCCGCCGGGACCAGGGCGGCCGAACGACCCTCCAGGCCGTCGATCAGGCGTCGCTGGACGTACTCGTCCTTCTCGCGTGCGAGGATGCCGATAGCGCGCTGGCGCAGCCCGGCATCCGGGTCGTCGATAACCGACCTGAGCGCGGCCAGGTAGTCCGGGCGTTTTCCAGGGAAGGCCACCATCCGGAAGCTGATCTGCTGCAGGGTGTCGAGGACCGCCGTCCGCAGATCGGCCGGGCGAGCGGCATCGAGCAGTACCCCGGTCAGAGCATCAATCAGGTCCGGCTGTTCGTCGACGGCGCTGCTGATGACCTGGAGCGCGGCGGATCGCAACGGCTCGTCCGGCTCGCCATCACGGAGAACGGCGATCGCCGCCGTGAGATCGTCCTCGGTCGCCGGTCCCGGGCTAGCGGCGGCCGCATGAGGTTCCGCGCCCCGCCGGGATCTCGCCAGCAGCTCACGGAAGCCGGGCTGGCCCGCGGCTTGCTCGAGCTCCGCCGAAAGCTGCCTGCGATACTCCGGGATATCCATCCAGCATCACCTCAAATCTGACGGATTACGAGGCGGCCGGGAATTCGAACGGCACATCATCATAATCGAATCCTAGGCGGGTCGGCGGTGTCAGGACTCCCTGGTAATCGATAAGCGCGCCGACCTCGGGACTCAGCCCTGGTGCACTGGTGAGCGGCGAGGGCGCGAGGGTGCCTCCGGGAGCTGTGGGCGGACGCGGCGGCGTTGTGACCTGATTCCATGGCCACATCGTGTCGTCCAGGTTATGTCCCACCCTGTTCGCGCCGGGATCCCCTGCTTTTCCTTGGGCGGGAAAGGTGTCGGTGCTCTCCACGTCGAAGCGCTGAAAATGCCATTGCCATTTTGCCCAGAGCCGATCCACATTGGCGTGCAGCAAGAAGAAGAGCGGATCCTTTACGGCGGTGGGGATGCTGGAGATGGACCCGCCGAAACTGGTGTGCGCCGTGCCATGCGGGTTGCCTTCCAGTTGCCGGAACGCCTCGTACTGAGCGTCCTGGCCGCCGAGCAGCAACGTGGAGGCCTCGGAGAATACGTTGGCGTGCTGTGTCTGGGTGTTGAAGCGGACCGGCCGGACGATACCCGGAGTCCCGTCCGTTACCCAGAACTGAAGCGGATTGACGGCGCTGAACTGCAAGGTTCCATGCGGGTTCGGGACGCCCATGAAGTCCCCGGTGAACAGGCTCGGTGCGGGCTGATCGAAGCGCCAGTAGGGCATGGCGATGCTCGGGTCGATCGCCTGGAGTTCCCGTTCCAGGTCCAGCAGGAAGTTACGGTGCCACGGCAGGAAACCGGTCGATCCGTGAGCCTCGGGACTTCCGGCTTCGGTGTGCACGTTACGGAAATCGCCGTACCTTCCCCGGCCACGGTCGTTGAACGTGGCCAGGGCGGTCAGGAAGCGGTCGCGTTCGGCGTCCGAAAGGGTCGCTGCGTTCTTGCGGATGCGGACCATCAGCGGAGTGACGCCGAGCACCTCGCTGGTATTCGCGTCGACGACCTCGACCGCAGCATCCCCATCCGCGCTGCTGGGCCGCTGGAACACACCCGCGATGCGCAGGTCCGCCGGCTCGCCGGTGACCGGCAGGGAGAGCTCTATTTCGGCCTGCCCGGTATTGGTAGCGGAAGTGAAGAACTCGACCTGGCCGCCCTGGGCCGCGTTCTGGTTACGCAGCCGGACGGTGACCGGGTCCGTTGCTCCGGTCGTATCTGCCAACTGGACCTGGACGGGAACCGGCGCCCAGCCGACGTACCTGGCGGCCGGACTCGCGTTGCTGTTGAACGTGATCTCGGACCTCACGAGAGCACCTCCTCGCCAGGAGCGGGCTCGGTGAGCGGCTTCATCTCCGGCAGCGCAAGAGGGTCAGTTTCCCATGCTCCGGCGCAGGCAATTATGCTCATGCCGTTCCCCCCCAGAAACGCGAAATCCGGTATAGGGAAGGTCCCATACGCTCACGAGAATGTCTACCCATTAGCCTCTGTGCATCCGGCGAAAGGTAGCACTGTGACGTGATGCCATTAGTGCTCCTGCTGTTCTCAACCGCGTCTGGACGCTGGCCCGGGACGGCTGGCTTCGAGTCCGACCGCGGTCGGCGCCGCTGCCGGCCTGGCATCGCCGGGGTCGAGCCGGGGAATGGCGGAGATGCTGATGCTGTTCCTGCGGTCGGGGGGCCGGGCAGCCGAGGACGTGAATCGGGGACAATGGGCACAGCCATCCTGCTGGGGGTTCTGGCGAGCATCTGCACGGCCACGGCCTCGGTGTGCCAGCGCATCGGCGCCCGGAACACCGAGACGGCTGGCTTCGATGCGTGGCTTCTGCTGCGCCTGGCCCGGCAGCCGGTCTGGCTGCTCGGCGTGGCCAGCATGATCGGCGGGTTCGTTCTTCAGCTGAGCGCGCTCCGGTATGGCGCGCTGGCCCTGGTCCAGCCCATCCTGGCGCTGGAGATGCTGTTCGTCTTCGGGTACCTGGCTGTGGCCGGCGCCGGCCGGGTGAAGGTGCGGCGCCGCGACTGGCTGGCGGCGGCGGCCATGTCGGTGGGGATCGGCGTGTTCCTGCGCCTGGCGTCGCCGTCGGGCGGACGGCTGCATGCCCCTGGTTCCGCCTGGCTGCTGGCCGGCCTGGTCACGTCCGGCGTCGTGCTGGCGGCCGTGGCCTTCGGCTCCGGAAACCGTTCCGGCGCGTCCCCGTCCCGCCGGGCCGCCGTGCTCGGGGCAGCCACCGGGATTTCCTGGGGCTTCGTGGCGGCTGTCATCAAGGAGCTCAGCTCGCACCTCGGCGAGGGCCTCGGCGCCATCTTCTCCAGCTGGTCGGTTTACGTGCTCCTCGCCGCCGGAGCGGCGGCGATGCTGCTGGCCTCGCACGCGCTGGCGGCCGGACCGCTGGCCGCCTCGCAGCCCGGGTTCACCATCCTCGACCCGCTGTCAGCGGGCCTGCTCGGCGTGTGCCTGTTCGGCGAGCACATCCGGACCGGCGTCTTCGACCTGGCGGGCGAGGCACTGGCGCTGGCCGTCGTCTTCGCCGGCGCCTCGGCGCTGAGCCACAGCTGCCTCATCCTCGGCGAGGACGGGAACCCGTCCTGCCGGCCCGACGAGTTCGCGGCGCCGGCCCAGCGCAAGCAGCTCGGCGCAGCCGAGGACGAGAGCACCCGGCGCCTCGCCTAGTTACTCCCCGGCCGAAAATCACTCGCGTCCGGGCGGGCTGGATACGACAATGCGTGGTGCAGAGGGCCGGTGCGGCCCCAGGGATCGGGAGGAGTCAGCGATGCGAGGAGCGTCCGTGTCCATCGAAGAGCTTTCGCAGGCCTATTCGGAGGATGTGGCGCGTGCTTCGCGGAGTACTGAACCTGGGGATCCTCGCCCATGTTGACGCCGGCAAGACAACGCTGACGGAGCGGCTGCTCTACTGCGCTGGTGTCATCGACGAGCCCGGCAGCGTCGACGAGGGCACGACGCGGACCGATTCCCTGGCGCTGGAGCGCCAGCGGGGAATCACGATCAAGTCGGCCGTCGTCTCGTTCACCGTCGGCGGCACGGCCGTCAACCTGATCGACACGCCCGGCCATCCGGACTTCGTGGCTGAGGTGGAACGGGCGCTGAGCGTGCTCGACGGCGTCGTGCTGGTGGTCTCGGCCGTCGAAGGCGTTCAGCCGCAGACGCGCGTCCTGTGGCGTGCCCTGCAGCGCCTGGGTGTCCCGGCGCTGTTCTTCGTGAACAAGATCGACCGCCGCGGCGCGGGCTACGAGCGGCTGCTGCGCGATATCGGCGGCCGGCTGACGCCGGCGATCGTCCCGATGGGCTCAGTGAGCGGCCTGGGCACGCCCGCGGCCGCCTTCGTCCCGTCCGGCGACGACGACCAGGCCTTCGGCGCGCAGCTGGCCGAGGTGCTGGCCGATCACGACGACGCCGTCCTCGGCGCCTACCTCGACGACACGCAGGCGATACCCCGCGACTGGCTGCTCGGGAAGCTGGCCGGGCAGGTCGGGGATGCGCAGGTGCACCCGGTGTACTTCGGGTCGGCAATCACGGGCGCCGGCACCGACGCGCTCATGCGCGGCCTGGCCGGCCTGCTGCCGGTGGCGGGCGGCAACGCCGACGGGCCGGTCTCGGGCCGTGTCTTCAAGATCGAGCGCGGAAGCGCGGGTGAGCGGACCGCTTACGCCCGCATGTTCTCCGGCACGATCACGGTCCGGGACCGCGTGCGGTTCGGCGGCGGCGAAGGCCACGGCCGCGACGGCAAGGTCACGGCGATCAGCGTCTTCGCCGACGGCACGGCCGAGCGCCGCGACTCGGTGAGCGCCGGCCAGATCGCCCGGCTGTCGGGCCTGGCGCAGGTGCAGGTCGGCGACGTGATCGGGACGGAGCCGGACGACGCCGCCCAGCGGTACTTCGCGCCCCCCACGCTGGAGACGGCCGTGGTCGCCCGCGACCCGCGGGACAAGGCGCGGCTGCACGCCGCCCTGACCCAGCTGGCCGAGCAAGACCCCCTCATCGACGTCCGCCAGGATGACATCCGGCAGGAAATCTATGTCTCCCTGTACGGCGAGGTCCAGAAGCAGGTGATCGACGCCACCCTGGCCGCCGACTACGGGCTGGCGGCTGACTTCAGGGAAACGACGCCGATCTGCGTCGAGCGGCCCGTCAGCACCGGCCGGGCGGAGGAGATCCTCTACGGGCCGGGGAACCCGTTCCTCGCCACGCTGGGATTCCGCATCGACCCCGCCCCGCCGGGCTCGGGCATCCGGTTCGGGCTCGAAGTGGGACATCAGGCGGTGCCGCTGTACATCTACAAGAACATGGAGAACTTCGCGGCCGCCATGGAGCAGTACGTCACCGAGACGCTGCGGCAGGGCCTGCACGGCTGGCAGGTCACCGACTGCGCGGTGGCGCTGGTCCGGTCCCAGTACAGCGTCCCGGACGGGCCTCCGTCGACCCGCGGGCCGCTCAGCGGCCCGCAGGACTTCCGCAAGCTGACCCCGCTGGTGGTCATGGACGCGCTGAAGCGGGCCGGGACGGTGGTCTGCGAGCCGATCCACCGTTTCCGCCTGGAGGCCCCGGCCGATACGCTCAGCGCCCTGCTGCCGGCCCTGGCGAAGCTGCACGCCATCCCCGGGGTATCGGCGACCAGCAGCTCCTGGTGCGTCCTGGAGGGAGACATCCCGGTGACTCACGTGCACGCGCTGCAGCAGCAGATCCCGCCGCTGACCCGGGGCGACGGCATCCTGGAATCATCCTTCGACCGCTACGAGCCGGTCCGCGGCCCGGGCCCGGACCGGCGGCAGGCGATGTGATGCTCATGACACGCCCGCGCTGGGGGCAGCCGCTGCGACGGGCCGCCGAACTCGTCGCGCCGGCCCGCCTGGGCGCCAGTTTCCGCTGGCTGCTGGCTTCGTCGTGGGTCACCAACCTGGGGGACGGCATCACCTTGGCGGCCGGGCCGCTGCTGGTGGCGTCGGTGACGCGCGCTCCGCTGGCGGTGGCGATGGCCGCGCTGCTGCAGCGGCTGCCCTGGCTGCTGTTCGGCCTGTACGCCGGCGTGGTCGCCGACCGGCTGGACCGCCGCGCGATCGTCGTCGTCACCGGCCTGGTCCGGGTGGCGATCCTGATCCTGCTGACGACCCTGATCGTGACGCGCCACGTCAACGTCGCGGTCGTGCTGGCCGTCTTGTTCCTGTTCGGGGTGACCGAGACCTTCGGCGACACCACCACCGGCACCCTGCTGCCCATGCTCGTGGACAAGCCCGACCTGGGCATCGCGAACGCCCGCGCCATGACCGGCGTCGTCGTCTGGAACCAGCTAGCCGGGCCGCCCGTCGGCGCCGTGCTGTTCGCGGCCGGGCGCGCGCTGCCGTTCGTCAGCGAGGGCGTGTGCGTGCTGGCCGGATTGCTGCTGATCGTGCGGGTGCAGCTGCCGCCGCACGGTGCGGACGGCCAGCGCACCCGGGTGCATCACGACATCGCCGAAGGGTGGCGCTGGCTGTGGGCGCACGCCGCGGTGCGGACGCTGGCGATCACGATCTTCACCTTCAACGTCACCTTCGGCGCCGCCTGGTCGGTCCTGGTCCTGTACGCGCGCGAGCGGCTGGGCATGGGGGCGCTCGGCTTCGGGCTGATCACCACGGCGATAGCGGCGGGCGGCCTGCTGGGCACGGCGTCCTACGGGTGGCTGGAGCGGCACGTGCGGCTCGGCGTCATCATGCGCGGCGGGCTGATCATCGAGACGCTGACCCACCTCGCGCTCGCGCTGACCCGCTGGGCCTGGTTCGCGCTGATCATCTTCGTGATCTTCGGCGCGCACGCGTTCGTCTGGGGGACGACGTCGTCGAGCGTGCGGCAGCGGGCCGTGCCCGCCGAGTTCCAGGGCCGCGTCGGCAGCGTCTACCTCATCGGCGTGATCGGCGGCATCGTGATCGGGTCCGCGCTCGGCGGCCTGGCCGCCGCGGCCTGGGGCGTCACCGCGCCGTTCTGGTTCGCCTTCGCCGGATCGGCCCTGATCCTCGCGCTGATCTGGCGCTCGCTGCTGCAGATCGCCCACGACGGCGAGGCCGCCTAGGGCAGTGATCTTTCGCCGTTGACCTCGCCGGCGATAGTATTCGGACGACCGTTTGATAGATGTGAGGCCGGCATGCGTTTCGGTGTGGTGCTCCCGATCCAGGACGTCCAGGAGCCGCTGGATGTGCTGCTGGATCAGCTGCGGGCCGAGGTGCGGGCCGCCGACGAGGCCGGCTTCGACGCGTTCTTCCTCCCCGAGTTCCACCAGACCCGGGCCGGCGGGATCATCTCCCCGCTGCTCACCGGCGCGGCCCTGGCCGAGGGGACGCGGCGGATCCGGGCCGGGCAGGCGGTCGTGCCGGGCCCGCTCTACCACCCGGTGCGGCTGGCCGAGGACATGGCGATGCTGAGCTGGCTGACGCGCGGCCGGGCCCTGCTCGGCGTCGGGGTCGGCCACCTGCCCGCTGATTTCGAGCTGTACGACGTCGACCGCGGCACCCGGTTCGGCCGGATCCGGGATCTGCTCGACGTCGTCGACGCGGCGTGGAGCGGGGAGCCGTTCGACGTCAGCGGCCAGTACGGCCGCTGGCGGGGGCACGTGACACCTGCCCCGTTCGGTAATAAGCGGCCTGAGCTGATGATGGGCGCGCACGGGCCGCGCGGCCTGGAGCTGGCGGGGCAGCGGGCCGACCTGTGGCTGAGCGACCCGCAGCGGCACGTCGACGTGGTCGCCCGGCTGGCCGGGCGGGTGCGGTCCGCGGCGGAGGCGGCCGGGCGGCGGGTCGCGATCGGCATGTTCCGCGACGGGTGGATTGGCGACTCGCGCGAGGCGTGCGAGAAGCTGTGGCTGCCGCACGCGCTGGCGGTACACCGGCTGTACTTCAACGTCGGCGTCTACCGGGCGGAATTCGAGCCCTGGGTGGGGCAGGTCCGGTCCCGCGCCGACTTCACGGCCGAGCTGGTGGCGCCAGGCCGGCTGCTCTACGGCGACGGCGCGGACCTGCGGGCCGAGATCGCCGACTGGCGCGACCGGACCGGGATGGAGTACCTGGCCGTGCGGATGCGGCAGCCCGGCGGGCCAGGTCACGAGGCCACCCTGACCGCGCTCGCCCGGTTCGGCGAGGAGATCATCGGGCCGATGGGAGAAGGCGCGCAGTGACGGGACTCAGCTTCGAGCTCACGGCCGAGCAGGAGCAGCAAGATCGCCCAGGCCGGCCTCATCGGGCCAGGTACCGGCCGTAGCGGTTGATAGTCTCCCGTATCGTGCCTGCCAGACGACCTTCCGCGGAGCCGCTGTTCACGCCGCCCCGGATCGTGGCCGAGGCCGCCGGCCCGGCCGGAACCCTTATCCTGCGGTCGGCTGAGCCGCTGGGCGCGTACCCGGCGACGGTCGTGCACAGCATGCGGGCCTGGGCCCAGGCCGAACCGGATCACCTGCTGGTCGCCGAGCGGGAGCCCGGCGGGGCGTGGCGGGGCTGCGGGTACGGGGCAGCCGTCGCCGCGGCGGACGCGATCGGGCAGGCGCTGCTCGACCGGGGGCTCGGGCCGGGCCGGCCCCTGCTGCTGCTGTCCGGCAACGGCGTGGACCACCTGCTGCTGACGCTGGGGGCGATGAGCGCGGGCGTCCCGGTCGCGCCGGTCAGCGTGGCGTACTCACTGCAGAGCCACGATCACGCGCGGATCGCGGCGATCGCGCAGCTGATCCGCCCGGGCGCGGTGTTCGCCGAGGACGCCGGGCGGTTCGCCCCGGCCCTGGACGCGCTGGCCGCGGTGCCCGCCATCGTGAGCCGGGGCCGCAGGCCGGGAGCGGACGTCGTCGGTGACCTGGCGCGCACCGTACCGGGCTCGGCCGTCTCGGCGGCGTTCGCCAGCCTGAACCCGGACGCCGTGGCCAAGATCCTGTTCACCTCCGGGTCGACCGGGACGCCGAAGGGCGTGCTGAACACCCACCGGATGCTGGCGGCCAATCAGCAGATGATCCGCCAGGCGTGGCCGTTCCTGGCGGCCGAGCGGCCGGTGATCGTGGACTGGCTGCCATGGAGCCACACGTTCGGCGGCAATCACAACGTGAACATGATGCTCACCCACGGCGGCACGCTCTACGTCGACGCCGGGCGGCCGGCTCCGGGCATGTTCGCGCAGACGGTCGCCAACCTGGCCGAGGTGCCGCCGACCGTGTACTTCAACGTCCCGGCCGGCTACGCGCAGCTGGTGCCGGCCCTGGAAGCCGACGCGGAGTTCGCGGGGAGGTTCTTCTCCCGGCTGCGGCTGATGTTCAACGCCGCGGCGGCGCTTCCGGCCGGCCTGCGCGACCGGCTGAGCTCGCTGGCCCGGGAGACGACCGGGCGGGTGATTCCCGTCACCGGATCGTGGGGCGCGACCGAGACCGCGCCCGCGGTCACGTCGGCGCACATGGACTTCACCGACGCCCGGTGCATCGGCGTGCCGCTGCCCGGTGCGGAGGTCAAGCTCATCCCGGCCGAGGACGCCTACGAGATCCGCGCCCGGGGGCCGATGGTGACGCCCGGCTACTTCGGGCGGCCGGACCTGACCGCCGCGGCGTTCGATCAGGACGGGTTCTACCGCACCGGCGACGCGGCCGCGCTCGCCGATCCCGGCGACCCCAGCGCGGGCCTGGTGTTCCGGGGCCGCCTGGCCGAGGACTTCAAGCTCGCGACGGGCACCTTCGTGCGCGTCGGGGCGGTCCGGACGGCGCTGCTGTCCGCTGTTCCGGTCCTGTCCGACGCGGTCCTGGCGGGCCAGGACCGCGACTTCGTGACCGCGCTGGCCTGGCTGAACGCCGCCGAGGCGGCCCGGCTCCTCGGCGAAAATGTTGGCGCCGGCGACATTGGCGCCGATGGCGAGCTCGTCGTGCACGCGGGCCTGCACGAGCTGCTCGCCCGGGCGCTGGCCGGGCACAACGAGACGGCGGGCTCGGCGGCCCGCGTCGAGCGGCTGCTGATCATGGCCCGCCCGGCCAGCCTGGACGCCGGCGAGATCACCGACAAGGGCTACGTCAACCAGCGCCGGGTGCTGGCCTGCCGGGCCGCGCTGGCGGAGCTGCTGTACGCCGACCCGGTCCCGGACGGCGTGATCGTCGCGGGAAAGACGGCATGATCCGCCGTCCCGCCATGTCCGGCATCGTCGGCTTCCGGCGTCCCCCCGTCCCCGGCGCGGCCGGCTTTCGCCGCGAGGAATTCGAGGCTGTCTCGCGGGCATCCCCGGTGATCTTCTTCATCTGCCCGTACGGCACCTCCATCTCCACGGTGCGGTGGGCGATACAGCGGCTGGGACGCGACGGCTTTCACGTGGTGGCCTACGAGGCGGCTAAGGCCGTCTTCATGGACGGCGACCCGGAGATCCTGCCCGGTCTCATCGCCTCGGTGCGGGCCGACATCAAGGCGCAGATAGCCCGCCTGACATCGGAGGGCGTGACCGAGTTCGGCTTCTTCGGCAGCAGCCTGGGCTCGTTCATCTTCTACAACTGCGTCGGCGACGCGGTGCCCGAACTGCGCTGGGGCGTGTTCAACACCGGCGGCGACATCGCCCGGGGCATGTGGCGGCTCGACGGGGCCCGGCGGCAGCACGTCATGCGCGGCTGGTCGCTGGCCCGGCTGGAGGCGGCGTGGGCGGGGGTGCAATACCCGGAATTCGGGCACCTGGACGGCTGCCGGTTCGTCTTCGTCAGCTCACGGCGCGACAAGATAGCGCCGCTGGACAACATCGAGCCGTACCTGGGATCGATGCGGCAGGCAGGCGCCCAGGTCAGCGTGCTAGAGGTGCCCGCCATCGGCCACTTCTCGACCATCGTCGCGGGCCTGTGGCGAGCGCCGCGGTTCGTCGCGATGGTGCGGCCCGCGGTCGGGCCAGCGCCGGCGCGTTAGGCGGCGGCGAGCGCGGGCAGTTCGGTTCTTATGACTGACAAGGCCACGAGCGACCTCTGGTGGAAGAACGCCGTTATCTACTGCGCCGACGTGGCAACCTGGCTCGACTCTGACGGTGACGGGATAGGTGACCTCGCGGGCCTGACCCGGCGGCTCGACTACCTGTGGGGGCTCGGCGTCAACACGCTGTGGATGATGCCGTTCTACCCCTCTCCGCTGGGAGACGACGGATACGACATCACCGACTACTACGCCGTCGACCCCCGCTTCGGCACGCTGGGCGACTTCGTGGAGATGATCCGCACCGCGGAGAACCTGGGTATCCGGGTGCTGGTCGACCTGGTGATGAGCCATACGAGCGACCAGCACCCGTGGTTCCAGCAGTCCCGGAGCGACCCCGACTGCCGCCACCGGCACTATTACCGCTGGAGCGACACCAAGCAGGCCGAGCCCAGCGAGGTGGCGTTCCCCGGCGAGCAGACGGGCACGTGGAAATACGACGAGGCCGCCCGCCAGTGGTACATGCACCGCTACTACGACTTCATGCCCGACCTGAACGTCACCGACCCGGACGTCCTGGATGAGATGCACAAGGTTCTCGGCTTCTGGCTGGAGCTCGGCATCTCCGGGTTCCGGGTCGACTCGCTGCCGTTCATGATCGAGACGGTCGGCACCGACACCAAGGACCAGCCGGTCACCTACCTGCGATCGCTGGTCGAGTTCCTCGAGCGCCGTAGCGGCGACGCCATCTTCCTCGGCGAGGCCAACGTCAGCCCGGAAGAACAGCAGGGCTATTTCGCCATGGACGGCGGTGACGGCGTGCAGATGCTGTTCGACTTCCGCACCTGCGCCGCGCAGTGGCTCGCGCATGCCCGCGGCGACGCCGGGCCGCTGATCGACGCGCTGCGCAGCCGACGTCCCCATCCCGAGCAGGCCCAGTTCGCCAATTTCTGCCGGCATCACGACGAGCTGAACCTGGGGCTGCTCAGCGACGGCGAGCGCGACGAGGTCTTCGCCGCCTTCGCGCCCGAGCCCGGGCACCGGGTATACGGGCGCGGCATCCGCCGGCGGCTGGCCTCGATGCTCGGCCACGACCAGCAGCGGATCCGGATGGTCCTCGCCCTGACGATGGCGCTGCCGGGGACACCCGTCCTCCTGTACGGAGACGAGATCGGCATGGGCGAGGACCTGTCGTTGCCCGGGCGGCTCGCCGTCCGCAACCCGATGCAGTGGTCACCCGGGCCGGGCGGCGGCTTCACCGCCAGCGACACGCCGTACCGCCCGGTCCACGCCGACGGGCCGACCGGCTACCGCGCCGTCAACGCGGCCGACCAGCGCCATGACCCCGGTTCGCTCTACTCCTGGGTGGCCCGGGCGGTCCGGGCGCGCCGCGAGAGCCCCGAACTCGGCTGGGGTCAGTGGCGCACCCTCGACGTCGGCGACCCGCACGTGCTCGCCATCGAGACCCGCTGGCGCGAAAACCAGATGGTCACCCTGCACAACCTGTCAGACGAGCCGGTGAAGGTCCAGCTGCCCGCTGACCTGGACGAGCCGGCCGCAGGCGTCGGCATGCGGCAGGTGCTCGGTGACGCAGATCCGCCGTACCAGCCGGGTCAGGGTATCGTCCTCGGCCGGTACGGCTTCCGCTGGCTGCGCCGGGAGGCCTGACGGGCTCCGTGCCCGTGCTTGCTAGCCGCTTCAGCTGAAGGCAGGGATGCCGGTGATGGCCCGGCCCATGATCAGGATGTGGATCTCGTCGGTGCCCTCGTAGGTGCGGACGCCCTCGAGGTTGTTGGCGTGCCGCATCGGCGAGTAGTCCATGGAGACGCCGTTCCCGCCGAGGATGGTACGGGCCTGCCTGGCGATGGCGAGCGCGGTCCTGACGTTGTTGAGCTTGCCGAACGAGATCTGCTCCGGGACTAGCGTCCCGGCGTCTTTCATCCGGCCGATATGCAGCGCGACCAGCAGGCCCTTCTGGATCTCGAGGACCATGTCCACCAGCTTTTCCTGGGTGAGCTGGAACGACGCGATCGGCTTGCCGAACTGGCTGCGGTTCAGCGCGTAGTCCAGCGCCGCCTCGTAGGCATCGCGGGCCGCGCCCATGGCGCCCCAGATGATGCCGAAGCGCGCCTCGTTCAGGCAGGCGAACGGGCCGCGCAGGGCCGCCGCCCCGGGCAGGATCGCGTCGGCCGGTACCTCGACGTTCTCGAGAGTGATGTCGCACTGGATCGAGGCGCGCATGGCCAGCTTGGGCTCGATCGGGGTGGCGGTGAATCCCGGCGTATCGGTGGGGACCAGGAACCCGCGGATGCCCTCCTCGGTGCGCGCCCAGATGACGGCGATGTCGGCGATCGAGGCCAGGCCGATCCACCGCTTGGCGCCGTTGATGACCCAGCTGCCGCCAGCCTGGCGCGCCGTCGTGGTCATGCTGGCCGGGTCGCTGCCGGCTTCGGGCTCGGTCAGGCCGAAGCAGCCGATCAGCTCGCCGGCGGCCATGCCCGGCAGCCAGCGCTCCTTCTGGGCGTCGGTGCCGAACTTATGGATGGCGCTCATGGCCAGTGATCCCTGCACGCTGACGAAGGTCCGGAGCCCGGAATCGCCGGCCTCGAGTTCCAGCGCGGCCAGGCCGTACTCCACCGCGCTGCGGCCGGCGCAGCCGTATCCGGACAGATGCGAGCCCAGCAGGCCGAGGCTGCCCATCTCGGGGACGAGCTCGGCCGGGAACACCGCGTTCTCGTACCAGTCCCTGATGCGGGGCCTGATGCGTTCACGTACGAACGCCCGCACGGTGTCGCGCCAGGCGAGTTCCTCAGCCGACAGCAGGGCGTCGAGGCCGAGATAATCCATGGCCAGGGTCATGCGGGTCTCCAGTCATCAGGCACGGACGGCTCGCCGACTACGATGCCAGCTCCCCCGGCGTGCTCGTCACCTGGCCGTCCTCGTGGCTTCTTTAAGCGTTTGGTACCGCTCCTCCGCGGTACCGCTGGTGACAGCTTGGTGCTTCTTGCTGTTATCAACGTTGGGTAGTGGGCTAGACCGCGCAGCCGAGCTGTCAGCTGATCCCGCCTGGGCGCACTGTTGCCGGAGATGCGTGTGAGCATCCTCAGCCGGAGCGCGCAAGACGGTGGATGGTACCCGGCAACTGGGCTTGAACTGCGGTGACACCTGATGAAGGGGAGTCCGCACTCCCCGGCTGGCGCACGCTCGCGGCCCTGGCTGAAGGAGTCGGTGGCACCCCGGCTACCCAAGTGCGTAGCCAATGGCACACCCACTCCCTCGGAAATCCGCGCTTCTTGCTGTTATCAGCGGCGGCGCGGCGCGGAGCGGAGCTGGGCGCGGGGGCTGGGGGGGTTCGGGCCCGAGCGGTTAGGGGCGGGGGTCGGAGGGCGGGGGTGCGCGTTGACAGGCGGGGGCGCTGTTGTTAGGAGGTCCAGGCGGCGGCTACCTCGATCAGGCTCAGCTCGTTGGCGTGGATGCGGTCGGGGTCGACACCGAAGTGCGGCGGGTAGAGGATGGCCCAGTCCACGACGTCGGCGTAGCGGCGCAACTGGGCGGCGACGTCTTCCTGGGTGCCGAACACGGCCCGTTCGCCGACCATCGGCTCCCCCGCCGCGATCACGCCGGGCACGTCGTTCTGGGCGACGGCGGCGCGGGCGGCGGCCCGCTCGGCGGCGAACTGGCCGTCCGGGAAGAGCAGGTCGTAGCCCTTCGGGGTGGAGTAGAAGCCGACCTGGGCGGCGGCGTCCCGCCGGGCGGCACGTGGGTCGGCGCTGGCCGCGGCGACGATCTGGGTGGTCACCCGCAGCCCCGTCGCGTCGCGGTTCGCCCGGGCCGCGCCCTTGGCCAGGAGCGGGGCGGCGGTGTCGCGCAGGTAGCCGGCGGAGGCGATCGTGTGCCCGACGAACCCGTCCGCGCACTCCCCCGCCACCGCGACCATGTGCTCGCCCACGCCGGCGGCCAGGATCGTCATGGCGTCCGGCAGCGCGGTGCGGTCGTAGTGCGCCATCGAGACGCGGTCGAACCTGCCCTCGAAGCTGAACGGGCCGTGGCGGTGCGCGATCAGCCGCCGGATCAGCGCGATCCGCTCCCGGACCTGCGGCGCGGGATGCTGCAGCGGGGTCCCGTACCAGTCCTGGTTCATCCGGCGCGTGCTGCTGCCGACGCCGAGCACGAAACGGCCGCCGGCGATCGCCTGGACGTCGGCCGCGGCCGACGCGAGGGCCAGCGGCGAGCGGGCGAACAGCGGGGTGACGCTGGTGCCGACGATCGCGTTCTCGGTAACGGCCGCGAACGCCGCCGCGCGGGTCAGGCTGCTGCGGTTGTAGTAGTCGATCGACCACAGCGAGTGCACGCCGGCCCGGTCGGCCGCGCGGACGATCTTCAGCCCGTCGGCGGGATTCTCATCCATGATCACGAGGCCGACCTTCACGGGGGCTCTCCTTCCGTCGTGAGTGGTGAGTATAGATTCGGTCTGACGGCGACCACGGCCCCGGAGGTACCGCTAATGGGCAGGCTGGACGGCAAGATCGCGATCGTGACCGGAGCGGGCCGGGGCATCGGCCAGGCCATCGCGGGCAAGCTCGCCGCGGAGGGGGCGAGCGTGGTCGTCACCGACCTGGACGAGGCGAGCGCGAAGGAGACGGCGGCTTCCTGGCCGGGTGCCGTGCCGATCCGCCTCGACGTCACCGACCGGGAGGGCGTCCAGGCGCTGGCCGACCGGGTCGTGGACCAGTTCGGCCGGATCGACGTGCTGATCAACAACGCGGGGTGGGACAAGGCCAGCTCCTTCGCCGACTCCGACCCGGCCGACTGGGATCGCGCCATCGGGATCAACTTGTACGGCGTCCTGCACACCTGCAAGGCAGTGGTGCCGGTGATGGCCGGCCAGGGCGCCGGGGCCGTGGTGAACCTGGGTTCGGACGCGGGCCGGGTCGGATCCTCGGGCGAGGCGGTCTACTCCGCCGCCAAGGGCGGCGTGATCGCCTTCACCAAGTCGCTGGCCCGGGAGATGGCACGGCACCAGGTCCGGGTCAACTGCGTGTGCCCCGGCCCGACCGACACCGCGCTGTTCGCCGAGTTCGCGGGACCGAAGCTGCGCGAGGCCCTGACCCGGGCGATACCGTTCCGGCGGCTCGGCCAGCCGGACGACGTCGCCGGCATCGTCGCGTTCCTCGCCTCGGACGAGGCCTCCTTCATCACCGGCCAGACCGTCAGCGTCAGCGGCGGCCTCACGATGAGCTGAACCGCCCACACCCATCCGCAGACCAGCAGGGAGCACCGTGAAGTTCTCCGAGTATGAGCACCTCACCTTCGACCGCCGGGACAACGGCGTGCTGCTCGTCACCATGAACCGGCCGGACAAGTACAACGCCGCCAACGAGCGGATGCACGGCGAACTCGCCCGCGTCTGGGCGGACGTCTCCGCCGATCCGGAGACGAAGGTGGCCGTGGTCACCGGCGCGGGCAAGGCGTTCTCGGCCGGCGGCGACCTGGCCATGGTCCAGCGGATGGCCGGCGACCACGACCGGGTGGCGCACATGCTCAAGGAAATGAGCGACCTGGTCTACAACATGATCAACTGCGAGAAGCCGATCATCTCCGCGATCAACGGCGTCGCCGTGGGCGCGGGCACGGTGGTGGCGCTGATGGCCGACATCTCGATCTGCGCCCTCGACGCCCGGCTCGGCGACGGCCACGTCAAGCTCGGCGTCGCCGCCGGCGACCACGCCGCCATCTTGTGGCCGCTGCTGTGCGGCATGGCCAAGGCCCGCTACTACCTGCTCACCGGCGAGATGATCACCGGCGAGGAGGCCGAGCGGCTCGGCATGGTCAGCAAGGCCCTCCCCCGCGACCAGGTGCTCGACGAGGCGCTGCGGGTGGCGGACGCCCTGGCCGACGGCTCCCAGCAGGCGATCCGCTGGACCAAGCGGGCACTGAACAACTGGCTCAAGATGGCCGGCCCGATCTTCGACCAGTCCGCCGCCTACGAGATGCTCTGCTTCATGGGACCCGACGTGATCGAGGGCGCGGCCGCCCTCACCGAAAAGCGCGCCCCCCGGTTCCCCTCGGCTCACGCGGCGGACTGAGATGCCCTGGTTCCCGGAATTCGCCAGCGCGGTGGAGCTGGCGCGCAAGCAGACCCGCGACGCGGGTCACGCCGATCCGGTCGGGCAGTTCTTCGCCGCGCTGAACTCCGGCGACGCCCGCGCCCTGGAGACGGCGTGGCCCGGCGAGGTGGTGATCTACGACCCGCGCGCGGGCGAGATCCGCGGCCACCGGCACCTGCGCAAGTTCGTCAGCGACAATAATGCCTGGATGGCCGAGCACCATGTCCGCATCGAGACGGTGGCCTCCCTGTCGGCGGACGGCCGGGCCGTACTGGAGCTGCTGGCGCACGTGCCCCGCGACGACGTCGTCGTATCGTGGCCGGTGGCGATCGTGGCCGAATCCCCTGACGACCTGTCGGTGGTGTTCCGCACCTACTGCAGCCAGTGGCCGGTCGACGGGCGGCGGCACCTCCGGCCGCCCATCCTGCCGCCCGGCGACACGGACCCCGGCGATGTCGTCGGCCGCTACCAGGCCGCACTGGGCACCGGTGAGGTGGACGCGATCGTGGGCACCTTCGAGCCGGACGGGTACTACCGTGAGCCCATCGGGCCGCACCTGACCCACCGCGGCACGGCGGAGCTCCGTTCATTTTTTACCGAACGAGTCGGTGCGAGCGGTGGCATCGGCCTCCAGCATTGCGTGGTGACCGACGACGGGGTGCGCTGCGCCCTGGAGTACAACTGCGTGCGCTATGGCGACCAGGACCTGGTGCCCCAGGCGGGACTCGGCGTCTACGAACGCGGTCCCGACGGCCTGCTGGCCGCGGCCCGCGTCTATGACGACATCGAATTTCCCGCCCTGCCCGCCTGACGATCCCCGGGGAAGCCCATGATGACAGCACCGCTGGCCTCGCTGGGCCTGACGTGTCCCGTGCTGGCGGCGCCGATGGCCGGCGGCCCGATGAGCCCGGCCCTGGCGGTCGCGGCGGCGCGGGCCGGGAGCCTCGGCTTCCTGGCCGGCGGGTACAAGACGCCGGCCCTGCTGCAGCAGCAGATCGCCGAGGTGCGGCAGCAGGCACCGGCGTTCGGGGTCAACCTGTTCGCGCCGAACCCGGTGCCGGTGGACCGGGCGGAATTCCGCCGCTATGCCGCGGCCGTCCAGGCCGAGGCCGACGCCTATGGCCTGCGGCTGGAGGGGACCACCCCGGTGGAGGACGACGACGCCTGGTCCGCCAAGGTGGACCTGCTCGTCAGCGATCCGGTGCCGGTGGTCAGCTTCACGTTCGGCCTCCCGGACCGGTCGGTGATCACGGCGCTGAAGCGGGCGGGCACGCTGATCATCCAGACGGTCACCTCGGCGGCCGAGGCGCGGCTCGCCGCGGAGGCGGGCGCCGACGTGCTCGCCGTGCAGGCGCTGGGGGCGGGGGGGCACTCCGGCACGCTCACGCCGCAGCAGATCCCGGCAGCGGTGCCGCTGCCTGAGCTGACCGCCGCCGTGGCCGGCGAGACCGGCCTGCCGGTCGTGGCCGCGGGCGGGCTGTCCATGCCGGACGAGGTGGCGGCCGTCCTGCGGGCCGGCGCGGACGCGGTCATGGTGGGGACGGCGCTGCTGCGCAGCGACGAGAGCGGCGCGTCGGCCGTGCACCAGGCGGCCGTGGCCGATCCCGGGCGCGGCCCGACCGTGCTCACCCGGGCTTTCAGCGGGCGCCCGGCCCGCGGCCTGGAAAACACGTTCACCCGGAAGTACTCGGAGCTGGCACCGCTCGGCTACCCGGCGCTCCACCACCTGACCAGCGGGCTGCGAAAGGCCGCGACCGCGGCCGGGAATCCCGAGCTGGTCCACTTGTGGGCGGGCACCGGGTACCGCAACGCGACCACCGGGCCGGCCGCGGCGATCCTGACCGACCTGGCCGGCGCGATCTAAAACCGCGCGTCGCCATGACGCTCCGACCCGGTCCGGCATCTACTATCTATGTACGCAGGCAGTACGTAGATAGACAGTAGCCATCGGGGCCCGGCTGTCTATGCTGGCCGGTAACAGCACGGGAGGCGAGTTGCACGGGTTCGGTGACCTGGAAGCGGTGATCATGCACCGGGTGTGGGAGCACGGCCGCCCGGTGACCGTGCGGGAACTTTTCGACGAGCTGGCCGCGAAGCGGACCATCGCCTACACGACCGTGATGAGCACCATGGACAACCTGCACCGCAAGAGGTGGCTGGACCGGGTCAAGGAGGGCAAGGCGTACCGCTATACGGCGACCGCCAGCCGGGAGGAGTACAGCGCCCGGCTGATGCGGGAGGCCCTGGCCGGCGGCGGGGACGCCGAGGCGGTGCTGAGCCATTTCGTCGCGCAGATCGGCAGCGGGGAATCCGAGGCGCTGCGGTCGGTGCTGCGCAAGCTGCGGGTCCGGCGGCCGGGATGATCCCCGCGCTCGCCGTCTTCGGCTGCGCCATCGTCATGGCGTGGGTGCTGCCGCTGCCGCTGGGACGCCTGTCCCGGGACGGGGTCAGCCCGCGGCTGGGGCTCGCGGCCTGGCTGACCGCGATTACCAGCGTGCTGGCCCTGGCCCTGGCGGCGCTGGGGCTGCTGGCCCGGACGGTCGTCGGCGGATGGCCGTCGTTCGCGCGGACCGTGTGCGAGTCGGTGACCACCGGGGTGTGCCCGCCCGCGGTGTACCGCAGCGCCGCCTATGAGCTCGGGCTGGCGGCGGTAGCCTTCCTCGGCGGCATCACCTTGATCGTGCTCGGCTGCCGTTACGGCCGCAGCCTGCGCCGGGCCAGCCTCAGCACCCGTGAGCACGCCGAGACCGCCCGCATCGTCGGCCGCCGGGCGGCAGGCCCGGACGCGGCGTTCGTGCTGGACGCCGCCCCGCCCGCGGTGTACTGCGTGCCGGGCCGGCCGCCCACCATCGTGCTCACCACCGGCGCGCTCGCCGTGCTGGACGCGGAGCAGCTCGCGGCCGTGCTGGCGCACGAGCGCGCGCACCTGGCCGGACGGCACCACCTGCTGCTCGCGGTGACCCGCTCGCTGGCGGCCGTCGCCCCGGCGATCCCGCTGTTCACGCGCGGGACGGCCGAGGTGGCCCGGCTGGCCGAGATGCGCGCCGACGATGCCGCCGCCCGCCGGGCCGGCCGCGGGCCCGGTCACGAGCGGGAACGCCGTACGCTGCTGACCGCCCTGCTCGCCATGGGAGCCGGCGGGGCGGCCGCGCCGGTGCCGGCGTCCTGGCTGCCCGCCACCGGCGGCGTGGTCGCCGCCCGCGTCCGGCGGCTCGCCGAGCCACCAGCACCCGCCCGGCTGGCGGCCTACGGGCTGACGCTGGCCGCGGGCACGCTCGCGATAGCGGCCGTCGCCGTGCTCGTCCCGGTGCTCGCGGTCACCGGGATCTGACCGGCTCGGCCGCGCCGCCGGGTCAGTGCCCGCGGGCGATCCATTCGTCGAGGTGGGGTCGCTCGGCACCGATGGTGGTGTCGTCCCCGTGGCCGGTGTGGACGACCGTGGCCGGGTCGAGGACGAGCAGCCGGCCGCGGATCGAGTCGATGATGGTGCCGAAATCGGAGAACGAGCGCCCGGTCGCGCCCGGGCCGCCGGCGAACAAGGTGTCCCCGCTGAACAGCCACCCCTGGCCGGCCAGGTGGAAGCACACAGCGCCGGGCGAATGGCCCGGGGTGTGCAGGACCTCGAGCTCGGCGCCGGCCACGGTGATCTTCTGCCCGTCGGCGAGATCGGCGTCGGGCGCCCGGTAGGGGTAGGTCCGGTCCCACAGCACGCGGTCGGCGGGGTGCAGCCAAACCGGCGCGTGCGTGGCGTCGGCCAGGGCGGCGGCGGCGTCGACGTGGTCGTCGTGCGCGTGGGTGCACAAGATGGCGGTGAGCCGGCGCGAGCCGACCGCGGCGAGGATCGCGTCCGCATCGTGCGGGGCGTCGATGACCGCGCACTCGGCGTCGTCGCCGATGATCCAGACGTTGTTATCGACGTCCCAGGTGCCGCCGTCGAGCGAGAAGGTGCCGGACGTGACGAGATGATCCAAGGTTGGCATCCCCACATCATCACCGAGCCGGAACCCCGGCGCGACCCGGCCCTGCTCGCTAGCGCCCTGGCGTGTCGCTGGCTGATTCGGCGCGGTGGATCGCCCGCATGGCGCCCAGGAACAGCCGCTGCTGGTCGAAGGCCAGACGGGCGGCGCGGATCCCGGCGGTCGCCGCCTGGTCGCTGAGCGGGCCAGCCGGCCAGCCGTACATCCGCCGGGCCCAGCGCGGCAGGGTCGCGACGGCCAGGGCGCTGACCGGCGGCAGCCCCAGCTTCAGCACGCGGTTACCGTCCGGCACTGGCGGGCGCAGGGTCAGCCGCAGGGCCTGCCGGGCCTCGTCGCACGCGTACAGCCGCGGCCTGATCTCCTCGTAGTACGCGCTCAGGCCGGCCATCGAGGCGGGCGCCGCCGCGCGGTCGAGGCCGATGAGTTCCGCGCTCGTGCGCTGCTCGGCCACGAAGGCGTCGAGGTCCGCGGCGGAGAACGGCAGCCGGCTGCGCCGGGCGATATCGGCGCAGGAGGCCACCTCGCCGCAGTGCACCCACAGCAGCAACTCGGGATCGTCGACCCGGTACCGGGTGCCGTCGGGGTCGGTTCCGGTGAGCGGCTCGTGGATCGTGCGCACCAGGCGCCCCGCCCGGCTGGCTTCGGCGAGCGTGCCGAAGGTGCGCGTCTCGATGAACATCCTGGTCCGCCGCAACCGGGCCCAGGCGTCGACCGGGTCGGTGAGGGCCGGGGCGTTCTGCAGCGTGCCGCGTATCACCCGCGGATGCAGGGCCTGCAGGTACAGTGCGCGGACGACCGCCACCCACATGATCCGGCTGCTCATGATCCGCCAGGTCACCGACCGGGGGCCGAACAAGCCCTCGTCTTCGCGGGCGGGATCATAGGGACTCGTATACGTGTAGGGCAGGTAGGACATCATCTTCTCCGGATGGCGGCACTCAGATTGCAGCCGCCCCCGTCAGCGGTGTCAAGGGCGTGAGACTTATGAACGGAACGACCGTCAGCGCGCGCACGCGGCCGTCCTCAGCCGCGATGCGGGTGGTGTACGCCATGGTCGGCGGGGCCGTCACCGGGCTGGTGATCTCGCTGTTCACGCCGGCCCAGGCGTCGATCCTGCTCGGCTGGGATGTCGCCGTCGTGATCTACCTGGCCTGGACCTGGGCCGTGATCTGGCAGCTGGACCCCGGGGTCACCGCCCGGCTGGCCAAGCGCGAGGACCCCAGCACGGCCGTCGCGGAACTCGTCGTCGTCGCCGCGGGGACGGCCATGCTGGTCGCGGTGGGGTTCGCGCTCGTCCGGGCGGGCCAGGTCGCCGGGCTCATGAAGGCCTACCTGGTCGCGCTCGGCCTGGTCAGCGTGGTGCTGTCCTGGATCGTGGTGCACGCGGTGTACGCCCTGCGCTACGCCCGCACCTATTATGCCGACCCGCCCGGCGGCATCGAGTTCAACGAGCAGGAACCGCCGAACTACATCGACTTCGTCTACTTCTCCTTCACCGTCGGGATGACGTTCCAGGTCGCGGACACCAACATCACCTCGAAAGCGGTCAGGCGGATGACCCTGCATCACGCCCTGCTGTCCTACCTGTTCGGCGCCGTCCTGCTCGGGCTGGTGATCAACGTGGTGGCCACGCTGCTAAAGTGACGGGCACGGCCTGCGCCTAGAGTACGGCGACAGAGGGACAACCTGATCTTCGGCGAGTACTTTCACGGCGACAACGGCGCGGCGCTCGGCGCCTGGCACCAGACCGGCTGGACCGGCCCGATCGGCGACATCATCCGCCGCCGCCACGGTCAGGTCCGGTCGGCCAGCGAGATCATCCGGATCATCGAGCAGGAGAACCGGCCCTGACCGGCCGCCACCCGGTCCGGTGCTCAGCCGGCGGCGCGCTTGAGGATGTCGGGCGGGAACGCGTCGGCCTCGATGCACAGCTGCCCCCAGTGGTTCAGCCGGTCGCACACCTCGCCGAGCCGGGTGCCCAGCGCGGCGACGATCGATTCTTCCTGGGCGTCGGTGCGCTGCTCGATGACGAGCCGGGCGGCGAGCCCGGCCTCGGTGAGGCCGTCGTCGCTGAGCCAGCCGCGACGCTCGAGCCCGTCGGCCGCGCCCTGCATGACCTCGGGCGGCCAGCCGCGGGTGGCGGTGTAGGACAGCAGCGGCATCCCGACCCACAGCTCGGTCAAGATGTTCGCCTCGACCGGGTTCAGGCCGGCCGCGGCGACGGCGGCCACGTGGCTGTCGCCGCGGTGCTCGCGGACCAGGCCGCAGGTCCACCACAGGCAGTGCACCGGGTCAGACGGGCGGCCGTCGGCGCGCCGCCCGCTGAACAGCGGGCGGCCCATGCCGTCGGCGGCCTGCGCCGCGTCGGCGAGCAGGTTAGCCACCTCAGCCGGATCCTCCCCCGCCAGGATCTCCCGCAGGCTCGCCACCGTCGACTCGTCGCGGGCCTGGCCCAGCTGGCCGGGCGCCACGGCCGACCGCGCGGCGTCCCACAGGCCGCCCACCAGGCCGGGCTCGAACCAGGCGAAGGCGGCGGCGACGACGGCCCCGGCCGGGTCGCCGAGTGAGGCCCCGCGGCCGCCGACGTAGCTGGTGAGGAAGTCCAGTCCCAGCTGGGCGAGCCGCTCGTTCGTGGTCCGGTTCCACACCGCGTGCATGGCCACCGGCTCGCAGGCGTCGCGCAGCTGCCGCGCGGGACTGCCCGCGGTGACGGCGGCGGGCAGCGGGGTGCCCTCCGGACGGGACACGAAGAAGACGGCCGCCGCGTCGGCGTAGTCCACGATCACGCTCCTAAGTCTGGGGTCTTTACCATCAAGTTTTACGCGAGGGGACTGCCGTCTTTAGGCGACAGGAAATCGCGTCACCGTCGCCCCTCCTCCCGTGTTTATACGGACAGAGCGTGCATACTGGCCTCATGGTCCGGGCGGTCCAGGGTTTCCCTGGTGGCGTGCATGATCTCGGGTACCGCGTGGTGTGGTGCCCGAAGTACCGCCGTGCCGTCCTGGCGGGATCGGTTGCCGAGCGGTGCCGTGAGCTGACCAGCGAGAAGTGCGCCGGGCACGGGTGGCGGATCGTGACCCTTGAGGTGATGCCCGACCACGTGCAGCTGTTCGTGAAGACCCGGCCGAAGGACTCGCCGTCGTACGTGGCGAACCAGCTCAAGGGCTTCACCTCGCGTCGCCTCCGCGAGGAGTTCCCGCATCTGCGGTCCCGGCTGCCGACGCTGTGGTCGCGGTCGTTCTTCGTCGCATCGGTGGGGGCGGTCAGCGCCGCGACGGTGCAGCGGTACATCGACACCCAGTACGAGCGGCCCTGGCGGAAAGAGCGTGGCCGGTGAGGCGGTCGTATAAGTTCCG
>Ga0136846_1235490_pt1 | contig 27815 bp, 22 predicted proteins | sample HopSoiMetagenom2_FD_96841 | JGI IMG/M metagenome (GOLD analysis project Ga0136846, IMG submission 96841) | Grasslands soil microbial communities from Hopland, California, USA - 2 Assembly 2016 (version 4) | ecosystem: Environmental > Terrestrial > Soil > Grasslands | place: USA: Hopland... | reverse complement strand
GTGAGGTCCCCGATCATGCGGCGGGTCTCGGTGAGGTTGGTGCTCAGTCCGTCGGCCACCGCGCGCACGCGGGTGCGCGCGATGTCGGGGCGCTCCTCCCAGTCCCGTTCGGCGGCCTGGAGCAGCATCAGCCCGCCGGCGAGTTCCTGGGCGAGCGTGTCGTGCAGATCGCGAGCGATGCGCGTGCGCTCCGCGAGCACGCCCGCCCGGCGCTGCTGCCGGGCGACGAGGTCACGTGTGTCGCGCAGTTCCTCGACGAGACGCCGGCGCACCTCGGCCTCCCGCTGCTGCACGCGGTAGAGGGCGACGGTGCCCCAGACCGCCGCCACGGGCACCAGCACGGTGTCGATCAGGAACCGGCCTTCGGCCCCGGCCAGTGCCGTGACGAGGACGACGGTGATCAGGGCGAGCGCCGCGGTCGCGGACCGGCGTCCGAGCACGCGCTGCGCGGCACACGCCAGCGGCAGAGCGCACCACACGAAGGCGTAGGTCAGCACGGCGGGGACGAGGTGGAGGAGGAGGCCCCACAGGGCGAGGAGCAGCGGAATCCACGTCGCCCGTCCGACCCTTCCGAGCCGGTCCCACCGCATCGCGCCGCCGGTGTAGACGAGTGCGAGCAACCCGCTGACGGTCACGATGTACCAGCACAACTCGCTGTTGAGCCGGGCGAGTTGCAGCAGCGCGGACGCCACGATGACGAAGAAAGCCAGATGCGACACGTGTTCCAGCGTGAGCCGACCGCCGCGAACCCTCAGCAGCGTACGGACGGGGACACGATCGGGCACGGCAGATCCCCTTGGGCAGCTGATCCAATCGAACAGGGCCCAGAGTCTATCGACCGTCTGTATGACCGATGTGAAGATACGACTGGGACTGCCCTCGGTGCATCCCCGCGCCCCCTTGAGGGGCGCGGGGAGCTGCGCGACCAGCCCTCACCGGCTCGCGGCCGACGCACCGCCCAACCAGCGGAGCTACGCGCCAGGGTGCAGCCCGAGCACACCCGGAGTCGGCTCCCCCTTCACCTCACCGAAGTACAGGGCGAAGGTCTGCTTCCAGCGCTCGATCTGCGCGCGGTCGGCCATGAAGCGCGGGAAGCCGTCGAGGTTCGCGTTCGGGTACTTCCAGATGGGCTTGAGGCCACCGGCGGGGGTGACGTCCGTGCGTACCGACCAGCCGTTGAAGGCGTTCTGCTGCTGGGCGGTGGAGAGCTGCCAGTTGAGGTAGAGCTTGGCGGCCGTGGTGTTCCGGCCCTGCTTGAGGATCGCGGCCCGCTGGCCCCATGCCATGAACGGGTGCCCCTCGACGACGGCCCACCGCGCGGCTGCCGTGGACGGCGCCGCGAGCGAGCCCGCGCCGCCGACGCCGAGGGCCTTCTGCCCGCTGAAGACGGCCTGCCCTGGCGTGTGGCTGCCACGGGCGAACCGGACGTCCTGGGCGGCGAACCTGGCGGCCCAGTCCCAGCCGTAGTGGTCGACGTACAGCTTGAAGAGGTAGAGGACCGCGTCGTCGTCGTGCGGGTAGGCCGAGGCGATCTGTCCCTTCCACTTCGGGTCGATCAGGTCGAGCGGGGACCTCGGGACGTCTGCGCCGACCGCGGCGACGTTGTACGAGTAGCTGAAGCCGATCACCGCGATGGCGGTCCAGGCGCCGTGCGGGTCCTTGAGGCCGTCGTACACCTTGGAGAAGCCCGCGGGCCTGTAGTGCAGCAGGCGGCCCTGCTCCTTCCAGCGGGTGAAGTCCTGGAGGGTCTGGAGCTGGACGACGTCCGGGACGAGGGTGTCGGTCGCGAACTGGTTGTCGACACGGACGTCGTGGAACTTGCTGTAGTCCATGACGACCTTGAGGTCGATCTCCGGGAAGCGGGCGGCGAAGCCGGCCCGGATTCCGTCGCCCTGGCTGTCGATGTCGCCGCCCGCGTAGATGACGAGCTTGCCGCCCTCGGCCACCGCCGCCCGGTACAGCTCGTCGAGCGTCCGCGTCTCCTCGGCGCCCGAGTACGAGCGTGACGCGGCGGACGGGGCAGCAGCGGCGGCGGGGGTCCCGGTGGCGCCGAGCGCGCCGACGCCCAGGGCCGCTCCGGCTCCGGTGGCGAGTACACGTCGTCGGCTGAGGAAACTGGACACTCTGGGGGCCTCTCGATGGGGGGAGTCGTGCTGGGGGTTCGATCCTGACGCGGGCGAGAGGGTCCTCGCGTCGGCTGTACGGAGCGTGCTGGAGGGCAGCGGGATGAATCCCCGTTCAACCGATCGGTTGAACGGGGGGCTGAGAGGGACTGAGGGGGTCTGTCAGACGGCCTGGAGGGCCTCGGGGACAAGGTCCTTGAGGGCCGGGTAGCCGTCCACGGCCATGATCAGGTCCGCTTCGGCGAGCAGGGCGCGCAGGACGTGGACGATGCCGTCCGTGCCGCCGAGGGCACAGCCGTAGGCGTACGGGCGGCCGATGCCGACCGCTGTCGCGCCCAGGGCGAGCGCCTTGACGATGTCGGCGCCGCCGCGGACACCGGAGTCGAAGAGGACCGGCAGGCCGCCCGCGGCTTCCACGACGCCGGGCAGGGCGTTCAGGGCGGGGAGGCCGCCGTTGGCCTGTCGGCCGCCGTGGTTGGAGCAGTAGATGCCGTCCACTCCCGCGTCGCGGGCACGGCGGGCGTCCTCGGGGTGGCAGATGCCCTTCACTATCAGGGGGAGGGCGGTCAGTGAGCGCAGCCAGGCCAGGTCGTCCCAGGTGAGCGGGTTGCCGAAGACCTGGGTCCAGTGGAGGATCGCGGCCTGCGGATCCTGCTCGGGCGACCGGCCGAGGCTCGCCCTGAAGGCCGGGTCGCTGAAGTAGTTGGCCAGGCAATGGCCACGCAGCTGGGGGAAGTTGGCGGTCGCGAGGTCCCTCGGGCGCCAGCCGGTGATCCAGGTGTCGAGGGTGACGACGATGCCCCGGTATCCGGCCCGCTCGGCACGGTCGACGAGGCTCTCGGCGATGTTCCGGTCGGTCGGGGTGTAGAGCTGGAAGTAGCCGGGGGTGTCGCCGAGTTCGGCGGCCACGTCCTCCAGCGGGTCGACGGACAGGGTGGAGGCGACCATCGGGACGCCGGTACGGGCGGCGGCGCGGGCCGTGGCCAGGTCGCCGTGTCCGTCCTGGGCGCACAGGCCGATGACACCGATCGGGGCGAGGAACACCGGCGACGGGAGTGTCGTGCCGAACAGCTCGACGGTCAGGTCTCGGGTGGCGGCGCCGACGAACATGCGCGGGATCAGGCCCCAGCGGGCGAAGGCATCGACGTTGGCCCGCTGGGTGTGCTCGTCGCCGGCGCCCCCGGCGACGTAGGACCAGACGGACGGCGCCAGCGCGGCACGGGCCCGCTCCGCCAACTCGGCGAACTCCATGGGGAAGGCGGGCAGGACACCGCCCAGCCCGTTGAGGTAGATCTCGTTCTGGTAGTCGGCGAACGCCATACGGACACCCTTTCGCTCAGGTCAAGCGGCTCGCGGGTCAGGCGACTTGCGGCTCAGGCGGCTCCTGGCCGGGCGTGCAGGAGCAGGTGATCGGCGAGCAGTTCCAGCGCGGCCTGGCCGTCGGCGCTGTTGCGGTCGACGAGCCAGATCATGTTGAGGCCGTCGATGGTCGACTGGACGTATCGCGCGAGCACCGGCACGGGCTCGGTCCACTCGATTCCGGCGTTGTCGGCGGCCAGTTCGAGCAGGGAGGCGAAGGCGCGCAGGAAGATCTCGTACTGCTTCCTCGCGACGTTCTCGAAGCCGGGATTGCGCAGCGCGTACTGGGTGAGCTCGTAACTGATCTGGTGCTCGCCCGGGTTGGCCTCGAAGCCCTTCCAGAACGCGTGCAGGCTGTCGAGGACGCTGTCACGGATCTCCTTGTGCGGGGCGAACAGGCCGCGGACCTCGGCGACATAGCGCTCGGTGAGGGTCTCCGTGACGAGTTCGAGGAGCTGCGCTCTGGACTCGAAGCAGTAGTGGAAGGCGCCGAGGGTCATGCCCGCCTCGATGACCACCGCGCGGGTGGTGGCCTTCGCGACGCCGTCGCGTGCCATGACCCGGATCGCCGCCTCGAGAAGCTGTGCTCTCCGGTCGCTCGCCGCCATGCGGGGCACTCGTTCTCCTCTCCGCACCGGTCCCACCTGTGTGGTTCGCAGGTCACGATATCCAACCGCCCCCCGGAGAAGTAAGTCACTCGTCCAGGACGCTTGACTTACTTCTCTGGTCTGGGCCACCGTAGCGGTGACCGAGCGGGCATGAGCAGCCTCAGGAGGCAGGGGTGCGACCGAGGGCCACAGTCGTTCTGGACGGATTCGGCGTCCTGGAGTCGCTGCGCTGGCACGACGACGCCCTGTGGTTCTGCGACCTCGCCCACGGCACGGTGCACCGCTGGGACACCCACGGCGAGCCGGAGACGGTCGCCGAGGTCCCCGGGCGGGCGGGGGGCCTGGGCTGGCTGCCGGACGGGCGGATGCTGGTCGTCTCCATGGACGGGCACTGTGTGTACCGGCGCGAGCCGGACGGCTCCCTGGTCGTGCACGCCGACCTCGAGGACATCGCCGGGGGGCCCGCCAACGACATGTTCGTCGACCGGCGGGGCCGCGCCTACGTCGGCAACTTCGGCTTCGACTACCACGGCTTCGTCCGCCGGCAGCCCAACTCGATGCTCTACGCCCCGCCGGGGCCGCCCACGACCTTCGTGGCCTGCCTCTCCCCCGACGGTGAACTGCTGGGCCTGAGCGAGCCGTTGGTCTTCCCGAACGGCATGTTCCTCCTCGACGACGAGTCCACGCTGCTCGTCGCCGAGACCCTCGCGATGCGGCTCACCGCGCTCCCCGTACTGCCCGACGGCCGCCTTGGCCCGCCCCGGCCCTGGGCCCAGCTCATCCCCTCCGCCCTGTGGAGGTCCCTCAACCACCCCGGACCGCTCGGCCGGATCACCCGGCGCGTCTCCGCCCTCCTCGACCACCGCGCGATCGCCGAGCGCTCCGCGAGCCCCATCGCCCCCGACGGCATCGCACCGGGCCAGGACGGCACGGCGTGGGTCGCCAACGCGCTGCGCGGCGAATGCGTCCGGGTCGGACCCGGCGGCGCGATCCTGGACCGGGTCGCCACCAGCAGGCGCACCCTGAGCTGCCTGGTCGCCGGACCCGACGGCAACACCCTGTACGCGGCGACCACACCGACCGACGACCCGGTGGAAGGGGCCAGGCTGGGCGGTTCACGACTGGAAGCGTACGTCCTGCCGTCATAACCGCGACCCTCGTCAACTCCGCCTATTTTCCCAGGAGTTCTCATGCACGGACATCGAACGGACGGTGCACGGCCGGTACGGCCGACGCGCACCGGCGCTCATCGCGCGAGTCCACGGTGAGCGTCGTCCTGATCACGGGCGCCGCGAGCGGCATCGGCGCGGCCACCGCGCGTGAGGCGGTGCGCCGGGGTCACCGGGTCGCCCTCGCGGACATCGACGTGGCCGGTGCGACCCGGATCGCAGGTCAACTCGGGCCCTCCGTCCGGGCGTTCGAGCTGGACATCCGCGACGAGGCCGCGTGGGAGGCGGTTTTCGACTCGGTCGCGGTCCAACTCGGCCCGGTCGACGTGCTCGTCAACAACGCGGGGATCATCCACACCGGTTACGCACGCCAGTTGTCGCCGGCCGAGCACCGGCACATGGTCGAGGTGAACCTGCTCGGCCCGATCAACGGCATGCTGGCCGCCCTGTCCCGGATGCGGGCCCGGGGCCACGGGCACATCGTCACCGTGTGCAGCATGACGTCCTTCCTGCCACTGCCCGGCTACACCACCTACGGCGCGACCAAGCACGGGCTGCGCGCCTTCCATCACAGTGTGGCCATCGAGGAACGCGACGGGCCGGTCACCTTCAGCATCATCCATCCGCCCGGCACCCGGACCCCCATGCTGGAGCAGGAGATGGCCGACCCCAGCGCGGTGATCACCTTCGCCGAGAAGCCGCTCACCCCCGAGAAGGTCGCCTCGGTGATCGTCGACGCCATCGCGAAGAAGCCGGTCGAAGTCGTCCACCCCGCCATCGGTGGACGCGTACAGCGGGTCGCCGGCGTGTTCCCCCGGCTGATGCGCTTCGTCATCCCCAAGGTGGCGGCCATGGCCGAGCGCCGCAGCACCAGCCTCGTCCCGACCCCCGTGGCAGTAACCGAACAAGGAGACACCAACCGATGACCCTCAACACCACCACTCCCAGAGCCGGTTCGGATCCCGCGACCCAGAGCCATTTCGACAGTCTGCGGGCGGCGACCGCGGGTCTCGAACCCCCCTTCGGCGTCATCGACCTGGACGCCTTCGACGCCAACGCCCGCGACCTGGAACGCCGTGCGGGCGGCAAGCCGATCCGGCTGGCCAGCAAGTCGCTGCGCTCCCGCGCCCTCATGCGGCGCGCGCTGGACCGCCCGGGATTCGACGGCATCCTCGGCTTCACCCTGCCCGAAGCCCTGTGGCTGGCCGAGGAGTTCGAGGACATCGTCGTCGGCTACCCCACCGCCGACCGCACCGCGCTGCGCCGGCTGGCCGCCGACGAGCGCCTCGCGTCGCGCATCACCCTGATGGTGGACAGCGTCGAGCATCTCGACCTGATCGACGCCGCGACGGGCCCGCACACGACCCGTATCCAGGTCTGCCTGGAACTGGACGCGGCCCTGCGACTGGCGGGCGGCCGACTCCACCTGGGGCCGCGCAGATCCCCGGTACACACCCCCGAGCAGGCGGCGGCGTTCGCACGCGAGGTCGTCTCCCGGCCGGGCTTCGAACTGACGGGCATCATGGGGTACGAGGGGCAGGTCGCCGGTCTGGGTGACAACGTGCCCGGCAACGCCGTCAAGCGGGCCGTGGTCCGGGCGATGCAGCGTACGTCCGTCGAGGAGCTGAGCCACCGCCGGGAAGCGGCGGTCGCGGCCGTACGGGCCGTGACACCGCTGCGGTTCATCAACGGCGGCGGCACCGGCAGCCTGGAGACCACGACCCGCGAGGGCTCCGTCACGGAACTCGCGGCGGGCTCCGGCCTGTACGGCCCGGGACTGTTCGACTTCTACCGCACCTTCCGGCCCGTCCCGGCGGCGTACTTCGTGCTGCCCGTCGTACGCCGTCCCTCGTCGTCGATCGCGACGCTCCTCGGCGGTGGCTGGGTGGCGTCCGGGCCGCTCGGCAAGGACCGGCTGCCCACCCTCGCCTGGCCTCCGGGGCTGCGCGTCACCGCCACCGAGGCCTTCGGTGAGGTACAGACTCCGCTGCTGGGCAAGGCCGCGAGCGTCCTGAACATCGGCGACCGGGTGTGGCTGCGGCACGCCAAGGCCGGTGAGCTGTGCGAGCGGATCGGCGAGCTGCACCTGGTCAGCGGCGGTGCGGTGGTCGACACCGTGCCCACCTATCGCGGTGAGGGCCACCACTTCCTGTGACCGCCACCGCCCTCACCGGCCAGACGGTCCTGATCGTCGGCGCCTCCTCCGGCATCGGGGCGGCAGTGGCCCGGCAGCTCGCCCCGGCGGCCAACCGGCTCGTCCTCACGGCCCGGCGCGCCCCCGAACTGGCCGCCGTGGCCCAGGAGGTACGGGCCGCCGGCAGCGCCTGCCTCGACGTCGCCGCCGATGCCCTGGACCCGGAGGCGGCGGCCGGGGTCGTGGCGGCCGCCGTCGCGGAGTTCGGCTCCGTCGACATCGCGCTGCTCAACGCCGGCCAGGGCCCGGACATGGCCATGGACCGGGTGAGTACGGCGGACGTCTCCCGGATCATGGCGTTGAACTACGACGTCGTCGTCAACTATCTGGTCCCGCTGATCCGGCAGTTGGGCGAGCAGCGAGGCGGTGGCCTGATCGCCCACACCAACTCCCTCGCGGGGCTGATGGGCATCCCCCGCCAGGGCCCGTACTCGGCGGCGAAGGCGGCCGTACGCACCCTTCTCGACACCGCGCGTGTCGAACTGGCGCCCAGGGGCATCCGGTTCACCTCGATCCACCCCGGCTTCGTGGGGACGGACCGGGTCGACGCGGACGGCCTGCCCAAGCCCTTCCAGGTCAGTCAGGAGCGCGCGGCCCGGTACGTCGTACGCGCCCTGGAGCGGGAACCGGCGCAGGCCTGTTTCCCCTGGCAGACAACGGCGTTGGTCCGGGCCCTGCGCACCCTGCCCGCGCCGGTCTCCGACCGGGTGCTGCGACTGCTGGCGGCGCGGTAGCGCGCGGTGCGCGGGCCGGGTGCCGCCGCCACGGACCGAGGGGACACCTCCTCCCGCCGCCGCTCCCCGTGCGCACGGGCATGCCCCCCGGCTAGGTTGGGCGTCATGAGCAACCTAGACCGCGCGCCCGTCCCCAGTGTCTGTGGCGGCCGTGGATTCGTCGTCGCCGAACCCGTGCGCGAACTGCTGAGCCCTCGGCGCGTAAAGCTCGGCGAGGGCACGGAGGTACGCCGGCTGCTGCCGAACCTCGGTCGGCGCATGATCGGCGCGTGGGCCTTCGTCGACCACTACGGGCCGGACGACATCGCCGACGAGCCCGGTATGCAGGTGCCGCCGCACCCCCACATGGGCCTCCAGACGGTGAGCTGGCTGCACGAGGGCGAGGTGCTGCACCGCGACTCGACCGGCAGCCTCCAGACGATCCGCCCGCGCGAACTGGGCCTCATGACCTCCGGCCGGGCCATCAGCCACTCCGAGGAGAGCCCCAGGTCCCACGCGCGCTTCCTGCACGGGGCGCAGCTGTGGGTCGCCCTGCCGGACGGCCACCGCCACACCGACCCCCATTTCGAACACCACGCCGACCTGCCCACGGTCACGGCACCCGGCGTGACGGCGACCGTGATTCTCGGCGACGTCGACGGCGCGACCTCGCCCGGCACGACGTACACCCCGATCGTCGGTGCCGACCTGACGCTCACCGCCGACACCGACGTACGCCTGCCGCTCGTGCCCGACTTCGAGTACGGGGTGCTGGCGATGTCCGGGGAGGTACACGTCGACGGCGTGCCGATGCTGCCGGGCTCGATGCTCTACCTCGGCTGCGGCCGCACCGAACTCCCGCTGCGCGCCGCGTCCGACGCAAGCGTGATGCTCCTGGGCGGTGAGCCGTTCGAGGAGGAGCTGATCATGTGGTGGAACTTCGTCGGACGGACCCAGGAGGAAATCACGCAGGCCCGCGACGACTGGATGAGCGGGTCAAGATTTGGCGAAGTGAAGGGTTATGAAGGAGCACCCCTATCTGCCCCCGACCTGCCGCCAACGCCCTTGAAGCCGCGGGGGCGAGTGCGCTGAACTGACCTCTTCCCCCACTCCAGCCATAGCACCGGGCGCGGTGAAACGCACCTGCTCGGACTGATGCTGACCCAATGCTGACTTTACTGACGAGTAGTCAGGTATCTGGCGAGGACTCCGCTCGCGCTTCTCGCGCCGCACCCACCTCCGCGCCCTCGGACGCGCACCGCGAGTCGTCGGCGGATTGCTCCATCACTACCGCGAGCGAGAAGCAGCACCCCCTCCAGAATCATTCTGACCACAACTCCGGTTATGCGGTCTCCACAAACGGAGCGACTGACGCATCCCGGCCCCGCGGCACCGGGCAACCTGTACAACTCCGTCGTGGCCAGTGCACGCATCGCGGACAATCCCCACTACGCTGCTCGAAGATGGCCCGCGCCTTGGCCACCTTGCCTTCCAGCCGGATGCGGGCGGCCTGAACGCGTTCTTCGATCAGCCTGTCGTGGAGAGGGACGTAGCTGCCCCAGTAGTCGTCCGGAGCGATCTTCAGCTCTACGAGCAACGGGTCGATCAGCCGCAGGCATGTGGTGAAGACCGTCTGGACCTCCGCGATGTCAACTCCCACAACCCGTCAGGGACCAGACGCTCAGTCAGCAACACGTCACCAGGCTACCGAAACTACCAAATGAGATGATCTCTTATCCGTCACGCGGGCGGCGTGGCGGTGGAGCGGGTCATTTCGCCGGCGACAGCGAGTCGTTCGGGCGGTGCGCGCGTCATCCGTACAAAGAGCGCGGCCCGCCAGCCGCCTCCTGCGATGCCGGACCGTGTGGGCGCTGTGCTCACTGCCCGCTTCTCCTGCATCTGGGCGGCGAGTCCAGGCCATGTCGTGACGGCAGCCGCGGGCAGCGTGCCTCAGTGGACGCCGCTGTGGTGGATGGGTGTGCCGGCTCCGGTCAGGGGCCGGCCGGTCCCGCCGCGGCGGGCCGCGACGATCTCGGCGGCGATCGACAGGGCCGTCTCCTCAGGGGTGCGGCCTCCGAGGTCGAGACCGATGGGCGAGCGCAGGCGCTTCAACTCCGCTTCCGTCAGGCCTGCTTCGCGTAGCCGCCGGTCACGGTCAAGGTGGGTGCGCAGCGAGCCCATGGCACCCACGAAGGCGACGGGCAACCGTAGGGCGACCTCGAGCAGGGGGATGTCGAACTTGGCGTCGTGGGTGAGTACGCACAGGACGGTGCGGGCGTCGGTCGTCGTGCGCTGCAGGTAGCGGTGCGGCCAGTCCACGACGACATCGTCGGCCTCGGGGAAGCGTGCTCGGGTGGTGAAGACCGGACGCGCATCGCACACAGTGACGTGGTAGCCGAGGAACTTGCCCGCGCGCACCAGTGCGGCGGCGAAGTCGACCGCGCCGAAGACGATCAGCCGGGGGGCCGGCACGCTCGATTCGACCAGCAGGGTCAGTCCGCCGGGGCAGTGCGAGCCGTCCTCGGACACCTCGACCGTGCCGGTGCGGCCGACGTCGAGCGCGGCTCGTGCCTCGGCCGCGGCGGTGCGGTTCAGGTCCGTGTGACCGCCGAGGGTGCCCTCGTAGGAGCCGTCGGGGCGCACGAGCAGTCCGGCGTCGAGGCGCGCGGCCGGGCCGCGGACGACGTGGACGAGGGCGACCGCCTCCCCCGTGGCGGCGAGGTCCAGCGCGGCGCGCACCAAGGCCCGCAGCGGCGCGTCGACGGGCAGCGGGGTGACCAGGACGTCGAGGACGCCGCCGCAGGTCAGCCCGACGGCGAAGGCGTCCTCGTCGCTGTAGCCGAAGCGCTCCAGCACGCTGAGGCCGTTGTGCAGCGCCTGTTCGCACAGGTCGTACACCGCGCCCTCGACGCAGCCGCCGGACACCGAGCCCATGACGGCTCCCTCGGCGTCGACGGCGAGCGCGGCGCCGGGGCCGCGTGGTGCGCTGCCGCCGACGGACACCACGGTGGCGACGGCGACATCGCGGTCCTGCGCGAGCCACCGTCGCAGGTCGGCTGCGAGCTCAAGCACGGCGGACCGCCGTCAAGACGCGGTCGGGGCGGATGGGCAGGCTGCGGTGGCGGACCCCCGTCGCGTGCCAGACGGCGTTGGCCACGGCTGCCGCCGCGCCGACGACGCCGATCTCGCCGATGCCCTTGATGCCGACGGGGTCCTCGGGGTCCGGGTCGTCCACCCAGTCCGCCTCGATGTCCGGTACGTCGGCGTGTGTGGCGACGTGGTAGCCCGCGAGGTCCGCGCCGATCGGGCCGCCGTAGACGGTGTCGCGCCTGGCCTCCTCGTGCAGCGCCATCGAGATGCCCCAGATCATGCCGCCGGTGAACTGCCCTTTGGCGGTGAGGGGGTTGACGATGCGGCCTGCGGCGAAGATGCCGAGCATGCGGCGCACCCGTACCTCGCCCGTGGCCGTGTCGACGGCGACCTCGGCGAACTGGGCGCCGAAGGAGTGGCGTTCCTTGCGGGCGAGCGCGGCGATGGCCTCGGTCGTGTCGGACCGCACGGTGATGCCCTGCGGCGGGATCTCCATGCCCGGCACCAGCCGTTCGCGCAATTCGGCGGCCGCCGCCATGACGGCCCAGGACCAGGAGCGGGTGCCCATGGATCCGCCGGCGATCATCGCGGGTCCGTACGCGCTGTCCCCCAGCCGCACCAGGATGCGCCCGGTCGGCACGTCGAGGGCGTCGGCGGCGACCAGCGTGAGGGCGGTGCGGGCTCCGGTGCCGATGTCCGCGGCGGCGATGCTGACGGTGAAGCTGCCGTCGGCCTCCGCCGTGATCGTCGCGGTCGAGGGTGCGGCACCGGCGCCGAAGGAGGCGCCGGCGGTGCCGGTGCCCAGGAGCCAGCGCCCGTCGCGGCGCACCCCGGGCCGCGGGTCGCGCTCGGCCCAGCCGAAGCGGCGGGCCCCTTCTTCGAAGCAGGCACGCAGGTTGCGGCCGGCGAAGGGCAGGCCGGAGACCGGGCCCTTGTCCGGTTCGTTGCGCAGGCGCAGTGCGATGGGGTCCACGCCGCACTGCTCGGCGAGTTCGTCGAGGGCGGCCTCCAGGGCGAAGGAGCCCGGTGCTTCGCCCGGCGCGCGCATCCACGTGGGGCTGGGGACGTCGAGCCGGACGACCTGGTTCTCGGTGTGGTGGGCGTCCGCGTCGTACATCACCCGGGCCACGCCGGCGCTCGGTTCGACGAAATCGTAGACGGTGGAGGTGCGGCTGAGGGCGCGGTGGTCCAGGGCGCGCAGGCGTCCGTCGGGGTCCGCGCCGAGCCGGACACGCTGGATGGTGGGGCTGCGGTGTCCGGCCAGCGTGAACATCTGACGTCGGGTCAGCACGACGCGTACGGGCCGCTGCAGGACGGTGGCGGCCATGACGGCCGCGACCTGGTGGGCGCGTACTCCCTTGCTGCCGAAGCCTCCGCCCACGTGCTCCGAGCGCACGCGCACGGACTCCGGGTCGAGGGAGAAGAGGTTGGCGAGCTCCGCGAGGACCCAGGTGGCGCCCTGGTTGGAGTCGGTCAGTTCCAGGCGGCCGTCGTCCCAGCGGGCGGTGGCCGCGTGGGGCTCCATCGGGTGGTGGTGTTCCTCGGGCGTGGTGTACTCGGCGTCGATCACGACCGCGGACGCGGCGAGTTCGCTCTCCAGGTCGCCCTTGTCGGTGACGGCGGGCATGTGCCCGTCCACGGGGTACGCGTTCGGGTCCCCGCCGGTGAACTCGATGTCGTGGGGCTGGTGTTCGTAGTGGACGACGAGTGCTTCCGCGGCCTCGCGTGCCTGTTCGGGAGTCTCGGCGACGACCAGGGCCACCGGCCAGCCCACGTGCGGCACCGTGTCGTTCTGGAACACGGTGCAGGTGGGGTCGGGCCTGGTGCCCAGCATGCCGACGAAGTCGGTGTGCAGGCGCAGGGCGTTGCCGTGGTGGAGGACGGCGAGGACGCCGGGCATCGCGAGGACGGGCTCGGTCTCGATGGCCTCGATACGGCCGCGGGCGGCGCTGGAGAGCACCAGCCAGCCGTGTGCGAGGTGGGCGAAGGGGACCGGTCCTGCGTAGCGGGCCGTGCCGGTGACCTTGTCGCGGCCTTCGACGCGGACGTGCTTGGTGCCGACGGCGCGTACCGGTGCGCCCTTCACGGTGGTCGAGGTCATCGGCCGGCCTCCTCGGCGAGTTCACCGAGCACGGCCACGGTGAGGTTGCGCATCAGGGTCACCTTGTACTCGTTGTGCGCCAGCGGTCTGGCCGCGGCCATCTCGGCGTCCGCAGCGGCGCCGAAGGCCTCGGTGACGGCCGGTGCCCCGATGAGGACGCGTTCGGCCGCGCGGGCCCTCCAGGGGCGGCTGGCGACGGCTCCGAAGGCGACGCGGGCGTCGTGCACGACGCCGTCACGGACGTCGAGCGCTGCCGCGATCGAGCCGATGGCGAAGGCGTAGGACGCACGTTCGCGGACCTTGCGGTAGCGGGAGCGGGCGGCCACGGGTGACGGCGGCAGGGTGATGTGGGTGATCAACGCGCCGGGCGGCAGGGCCGTTTCGCGGTGCGGGGTGTCGGCCACGGGCAGGTACAGCTCCCCGATGGGCAACTCGCCCGACCCGTCCGCGGTCTCGTAGTGCACCACGCAGTCGAGGGCGGACAGGGCGACCGCCATGTCCGAGGGGTGGACGGCCACGCAGTGCGAAGAGGCGCCGAGGACGGCGTGGTTGTGGTGCTCACCGCCGATGGCGGGGCAACCGCTGCCGGGGTCACGCTTGTTGCACGGCTTGGTGAGGTCGGTGAAGTAGGCGCACCGCGTGCGTTGCAGGAGGTTGCCGCCGACGGTGGCCATGTTGCGCAGCTGGCCCGAGGCGCCGGCGAGGACGGCCTGCGTCAGCACCGGGTAGCGGCGCCGCACGTCGGGGTGCGCGGCGAGGTCGCTGTTGGTGACGGTGGCACCGATACGCAGTCCGTGGTCGGCGGTGGTCTGGATGCGGTTCAGTGGCAGTTCGCGCACGTCCACCAGCCGGGCGGGCCGTTCGACGCCGCTCTTCATCAGGTCGACCAGGTTGGTGCCGCCCGCGAGGAAGCGCGCTTCGGGGTCGGCGCCGAGCAGTGCGACCGCGCCCGGCACGTCGGCGGCCTTCTGGTAGGTGAACTCCTTCATGCCGCCTGCTCCTCCGAGTCCGCTTGGGTGCCGGCCGGCTGTGTGGCCGTCGTTCCGGCTGCCTGTGCGACGGCGTCGACGATCGAGGGGTAGGCGGCGCACCGGCACAGGTTGCCGCTCATGCGTTCACGGATCTCCTCGGCGGTCAGTGGCGGTGGTCCCGACTCGGGCCGCAGGTCGTCCGTCGCGGCGCTCGGCCACCCTGCGGCGTGCTCCTGGAGCGCACCGATCGCCGAACAGATCTGTCCCGGCGTGCAGTAGCCGCACTGGTAGCCGTCGAGTTCGAGGAAGGCCTGCTGGACGGGGTGGAGCCGCTCGCCGTCCGCCACGCCCTCGATGGTGGTTACCTCACGCCCCTCGGCCGCCACCGCGAACTGCAGGCACGCCACGGTGCGGCGGCCGTCGACCAGTACCGTGCAGGCGCCGCACTGTCCCTGGTCGCAGCCCTTCTTGGTGCCGGTCAGGTCGAGGCGCTCGCGCAGCGCGTCGAGGAGCGTGGTGCGGTGGTCGACGGGCAGCGTGAACTTCTCGCCGTTGATGTGCAAGGTGATGACGCTGGACGTCGGTAAAGCCATGAGCCACTTCTTTCAGGGATCTCGACGGACATCGAAAGGGTCGTTCCGGTGGAAACCTCGGCAAGGACCGCAAGCCGTTGCGCACTGCGTGTCCGGCGACGGTGCAGGCGGGCTGCCGTACGGGTGGGGGCAGGGCTAGGATGGCAAAAACGGACAGCTGTCCGCTCTTCGGCAAACGTAACGGACAGTTGTCCGCTTAGCAAGGCCGGGTTCCGGCCCAGGGCCCGTGAGGAGTCCCGCGTGCAGCAGAAGGACAACGCGCCCCTGCGCTCGGACGCGCAGCGCAACCGCGAGCGCATTCTCGAAGTGGCCACCGAGGAGCTGACACACCGCCCGGACGTGCCCCTCAGCACGATCGCCAAGAAGGCCTGCGTCGGCCAGGGCACGTTCTACCGGAACTTCCCCAACCGCGAGGCGCTCGTCCTGGAGATCTACCGCCACGAGATGCGGCAGGTGGCCGAGAACGCGACCCAGCTCCTGGAGCAGTTGCCGCCACAGGAGGCCCTGCGGACCTGGATGGACCGGCTGGCCGAGTTCGCCATGACCAAAGCGGGCCTGGCGGACGCGATCCGCCTTGTGACCAGCACTCCGGGCGGCCCCGCCAAGCCCTCCCCCGCCTCCGTCGCCGACGCGGCCGACCTTCTGCTGCGCACGAACGAGGAAGCCGGCACCATCCGCCCCGGCGTCACCATCGACGACTTCATGCTCGCCATCGCCGGCCTGTGGCAGATCGCCCCCGCCGAGGACTCGCACTCCCGAGCCACTCGCCTCCTCGACCTGGTCATGGACGGCCTCCGCACCGGGGCACCGCGCCGCTGACGGCGGACAGCGGCCGAAGCCACGGGTCAGGGCAGGAACGACTCCACGCACCCCCCCCCGTCGACACGCACGGTGCCACCTGCCGCGGCTGATGCCTGGTCCGCTGCTTCGTCGTCTCCGCAACCATGGTGAGCGTCGCAAGGCCTACCAGGAACCGGTCTGGGGGCGGCCCGTCGGCCAGCCCGCAGGCCACCCGCAGCGCCTCCCGCCGGACCGGCGAGACCGGCCCCGGCCCCTTGAGTCCCTCCAGGAACGGCACAAACAGCCGGTGCGGCGCGGCGAACGGGAACCCGACCTCGGAATCCACGCCGGCGACCCGCAGGACTCGCAGCGGCGTGAACTCCTCCCACGCGTTCTCCCACAGCCGCACGATCGCCGGGTATTTCCTGCCCCAGGCATCGGCGAACTCCGCGAACCGATCGAGTGCGGCCTCTTCGGTCGCCGCGGTGGAGACGGGCTTGAGGACACGCGCGATCTTGTCCCAGTCCTGGCGGGCGGCATAGCGGAAGGAGTTCCGCAACAGGTGGACGACGCAGGTCTGGACCGTGGTGCGGGCCAGACGGCCTCGACCGCGTCGGGCAGGCCCTTGAGTCACTTCGGTCGCGTGCAGGACGGGCAGCCCGTCGTACGACGTGTAGGGGCCTGCAACGCCGCGGTGCTCGGTCGTCATGCGGTCCTCGTCCCGGTCGCGGGCCGGTCGCCCGCGGGCTCCCGGTCCTCGTCGTCGCGGTCGTCGTCGCCGCCGGGCCAGAACCGTAGGGCCCGCGCCGACCGGGGCCGGGGGCACCGAGGTGGGCGGCGCCGCCCTTGAGCCGTGGTGGTCACGGATCACGGGCGTAGCTCTCCTGCGGTCGACGTCACGTACGGCGCCATGGTGGCCCCTCCAGACAGCCCGGAGAGTGAAATCCGGGTCGCGCGCGCACGCGATGGACGGTCTCACGAGTTCCAGCGTTGTTCCTTTTCCCAGGTCAGCGCGCCGCGATCCCGTCTCATCCTGGCGCATCCTGACTTTCAGGTTGCGGTGCGAACGCGCCTGTCGCGCTGTGACGCGGCGAGGTAGCCGACGAATCCGACGATGGCGGCAGTCCAGGCGACGTACCGACGGCGAGTGAACTGGACGGTCAGGGAGGCAGCCAGGGCGAGGCCGCCGAGCGCTACCGCCGGTACCGGGCCGAGCATCCGTGCCAGGAGGTCCGACGCCGTCTAGCCCATGCCGGTGGTCAGCACCTTGATGATCCAGAAGTAGACGGTCACCTCTGGCACCTAACTCGTGCAGCAGCAGCGGGTTGCTTTCGGTGGCCGAGGCACCTCACGTGGTGAGCGCACTGCTGGACCAGCTGCGGCGAGTTGCCGGCTCTCGTCCCGACAGCAGCCTCCAGCGGGCCGGACAACCCCGATTCCCACGGTCGTTGCGGTCGCACAATCGTGAAGGCTCGCGTTGGCCCGAGTTCCCGTGCAGAGGCCCGGCGCACGCCGTTCCCCGTACTCCCGCTTTCAAACAACTGCGCTCTCCACACGGCTGCTTGCCCACTACGGTGGCGCTCGCTGAACAGGGAGAGACACCGTTCGACCAGCAGCTGGACTTGGGAGAGGTTCATGCCCCGACTCCCGCACCTGGCCGGTATCGCCGCGACCTCCGTCGCCATCGGCGTGCTCGCATCGGCTCCCGCATCCGGTGACGAGCCGATCGTGTCGCAGCCGCGTGTGGTCGCCCACTTCGACTTCGCCGCAGGGGAGACACCCGAGAACATCGCGCTCGAACCCGACGGCTCCGCCGACCTGACCTTCGCTTTCGCCCGCCAGGTCGCCAATGTCACCCGGCATGGAGACATCCGTGAACCCGCGCTCACGACGGCACTCTCTACGTCAACTACGCCACCGGGACCAGCAAGACCGGCATCTGGCGCATCGCACCCGACGGCAGCAAGCCGAAGCAGATCGCGAAGCTGCCGGCGAACGGGCTGCCCAACGGACTCGCCCTCGACGAGCACCGGGGCGTGCTGTACGCCGCCGACTCGGTGCTGGGAACGGTCTGGCGGGTGCCGGTGTCGGGAGGCGAGCGCACCGCGTGGGCCACAGGGACGGCCCTTGACCCGGTCCCGTCCGAATCCATGGTTAGGTCCGACCCGGCGTGACCAAAGGGGGCGAGGCCTTCCGGGTGCGGTGTGGATGGCAACGTCCACACCGTTCCACGGATTCGGGGTCGTCGTAGCGTGGGGGACGGGTGTGCTGAGTGGGCGGCGGACGAGCCGCCGGTCCCGGAGTGCGGGACCGGCTTCTGTCCGCCCGTGATGTCGCGCGGGGACTACTGGGCCGTGAAGGTCCACAGCAGGTTTGTGCTGGTGCCGTACGTCCACTGCTTGGCAACGGAGCCCGAGGGCACGTCGCCGCCACCGTCGAGGGCCAGGCCGGTGGTGCGGTTGGTGATCGAGTAGCGGCCGAGACCCCGGTCGGTGATCGTCCACTGCTGGTTGTTGCCGCCGTTCCAGGCGGCCTGCCGGGCGGTGGAGCCGCCGGACGTGGCGCCCCAGCCGTCGGCGACCATGCCGTTGGTGCGGTTGACCAGTCGGTAGTAGCCGTTGCCGATGTCCACCGCCTGCCACTGCAGGTTGGAACTGCCGTCCCACGTCCACTGCTTGAGGTCGGATCCGGAGGCGACGTTGCCACCGCCGTCCAGCGCGAGGCTGTTGGTGACGTTGGCGACCCGGAAGTAGGTGGACGGGTTGAACTGGACCTTCAGTGAGGTGATCTGGTCGTTGTTGCCGGTGGCCCTGAGGTCGGGATTGTCGGCGGTGAAGGTCCACGACGTGCCGGTGAAGTTGTCGCCCGAGTAGCCGATGAGCCGGTAGCCGGGGGCCAGCCTGAGTGAGGAGACGCTGAGCGTGCTCAGTCCCGCCTGCTGCAACTGGGACCCGGTGTAGTCGCCGACGGCCAGGACGCTACCGGATCCGGCGTAGCTGATGTCCTTGAAGGCGATGGCTCCGGTCGTGGGCCGCAGGCCGGGAATCCCGCCGGAGAAGGTGAGCTTCAGGACGTAGGCGTTGGCGTTGTACGGCGCCGAGGACGGCAGGGACACCGTCAGCCCGGAGGAGGTCTGTACGGGCGTCGCCAGGTTGATGTAGTTGCCGGCCGTCGAGTCGAGCAGTTTCACCGACGTCAGCGAGGAGAGGTTGATCTGGTCCGAGCCGAGCGTCTTGATCGTCAGTGAACTGCCGGGCCAGCCGAGGACGGTGGCGTACAGGACGGTGTTCGCCTTGTCGCGGGTGAAGCGGATGTCCTGGGCCGTACCGGCGGTCGGGTTGGTGAAGGAGCCGCCGCCCATCTTCGTCGGGCCCTCGCCGTACACGCTCCAGGCTCGGGTCGAGTACACCGACTCGCCGAAGCGCTTCAGGTAGTCGCCCATGCCGAGCAGGACGTCCTTCTGCGCCTGGGGGATGGTGCCGTCGGACATCGGCGCGATGTTCAGCAGCACGTTGCCGTTCTTGCTGATGCGGTCGAGGAACGAGTGCAGCATCTGCTTGATGCTGTAGTAGCCGATGCCCTGCGTGTAGCACCAGCTGGAGTTGGAGATGCTGTCGTCGGTCAGCCAGTAGGGCGTCGTGAGGTCGCCCGGCCCGCCCCGCTCGTAGTCGAAGATCTCGCCCTTGCCGTTCATGCCGTCCTTGTACGTGGCGACGACCTCACGGCCCCAGCTGTTGGCCTGGTTGTAGTAGTACGACAGGAATTTCAGCCGCTGGGTCTCGTCGACGGCGTCCAGCTTGAAGTCCTGCCAGAGGATGTCGGGCTTGGCCCGGTCGACGACCTCCTTGAGCTTGTCGTACCAGAGCTGGTTCTCCGCCGCCGCGCCGAGCTGCCCGTAGAGCTTCTTCAGGCTGGGGTCGGTCTGGGCGGGCGCGAACTCGTAGAAGCCGTTGTAGTGGAACGCGTGGTGCATAGCGACCAGCAGCTTGAGGCCCTTGTTGCGGATCGCCGTGGTGAACAGGCCCAGCAGGTCCAGTTTCGGGCCCTTGGCGACCGAGTTCCACTCGTTGACCTGGCTGTCCCACATCGAGAAGCCGTCGTGGTGCTCGGCGACCGGTCCGGCGAACTTCGCGCCCGCGTCGACGAACAGCTGCGCCCATTCGTCGGGGTCGAAGTTGCCGCCCGCCGACTTCAGCTTCGGGGCGAACTGCACGGTGTTGCCCGCCAGGTCCTTCGCGCCGTTGATGAAGTTGTGGTATGGCCATGCCGACGGCTGACCGTAGGTCGCTATGTGGTGCGTGTTGGCGTTGCTGCCGCTCGAGTACATGTTGCGCGGGTACCACTCGTTGTCGTACGCGGGAACGCTGAAGACACCCCAGTGGAAGTAGATGCCGAACTTGGCGTCCTGGAACCACTCCGGGGCCGGCGGGTGCTGGTCGACCGAGTTCCAGTCGGGTGTGTACGTGCTGGGCGCCGCCTGCGCGCCACCCGCGGCGAACAGGCCTCCGGCGGCCGTTGCCGCGGCCACGAAGGTCGCGCTCGCGAGGAAGTGACGCCTGCTGATCGAACTCGACATGGGACATCCCTGGTACGGAGGGGCGAGGGGGGAAGGCGGGGGGGGCAGTACTGCCCGTGTTACGAAAGAAGGTCGTCCATGTGTCCTAGGCATGTCAACGGCCGTGCGGGGATGAAAAGCATTGATTGATCAGGCGTTTCGCCTCTTCTGTCATGGTTTTTCATGCTTGGTCGCCCGCCAGACGTCGCATGTCTCGCCCCACGCCACCCGACCGGCTCACATCACGGACTGGCCACGATTAAGGGGATGACTTTGGCTTCGGGCCTGCCACCCCGGGGCGCTCCCGGACGTCGATCACGCCTACAAACCGGGATTTGGCCGCAAAATGACCGGGGGACTAGACAGACCCTCAACCCTCGGCCTATATATACATCCCATCTCTCCGAATCGATGACACGCGATTGTCGCCCCTGTGAAACATCTCCCGCTACGGGACCAGCGTGAGGAAGTACCGATGAAGGTAAGAGCCACCCTCTGCTCAGCCGCCTCCGTCCTCTCCGCCCTGGCACTGCTCACCGCCTGCGGCAGCTCCGGCAGCAGCACCTCGAGTGACGGCACACCGCTGGTCGGCGTCGACTACCCCCGCTCCGACACCGACTTCTGGAACTCGTACATCAAGTACACGCCGCAGTACGGCAAGGAGCTCGGCCTCTCGCTCAAGACCACCAACTCGCAGAACGACGTCGCCAAGCTGACCGCCAACGCGCAGACGTTCATCAGCCAGGGCGTCAAGGGCCTGGCCATGGCCCCGCAGGACACCGCCGCCATCGCGCCGACGCTGGCGCAGCTGGAGGCGAAGAAGATCCCCGTCGTCACGGTCGACACCCGCCCGGACACCGGCAAGGTGTTCATGGTGGTGCGCGCCGACAACCGCGCGTACGGCGAGAAGGCGTGCCAGTACCTGGGTACCAAGCTCGGGGGCAAGGGCAAGGTCGTCATGCTCCAGGGCGGCCTGGACTCCATCAACGGCCGTGACCGCACCGAGGCGTTCAACGAGTGCATGAAGAAGAACTTCCCGGCCATCAAGGTGTTCGGCGAGGCCACCAACTGGGACGGCGCCGTGGCGGCGCAGAAGCTGCAGACCGACCTGACGGCGAACCCGGACATCAAGGGCGTCTACATGCAGTCCAGTTTCGCGCTGGCCGGCACCCTCCAGGTTCTCAAGCAGAAGGGCCTGCTGGTCGAGCCGTCGGACAAGAAGCACGTGTTCGTGGTGTCCAACGACGGCATCCCCGAGGAACTCAAGTCCATAGGCGAGGGCAAGATCGACGCCACCGTCTCCCAGCCGGCCGACCTGTACGCCAAGTACGCGTTGTTCTATCTGAAGGCCGCGATCGACGGAAAGACGTTCAAGGCAGGCAAGACGGACCACGACAGCACCATCATCCAGGTCCGCGACGGTCTGCTGGAGGACCAGCTCTCCGCCCCGCTCGTCACCTCCGACGGCGGCACCTACGGCGGTGTCCCCAGCCTCAAGAGCGACGACAAGTCCCTCTGGGGCAACAACCTCGGCTGACGGGCCGCCAGGACTTCCGGACCAACGAACACAAGGCGGTTGAGATGAGCGACGGGGAGCGAGCAGTCACCCCCGCGCCCGCCCCGGCGGCCGACGGACGGGCCCCGGCGGGCCCGCCCGTCGTCGAGGCGACGGGCATAGTCAAACGATTCGGTCCGACGGTGGCGCTGAACGGCGCCCGGATCACCATCAGGCCCGGCGAGACCCACGCGCTCGTCGGCCGCAACGGAGCCGGCAAGTCGACCCTGGTGTCCGTCCTCACCGGGCTCCAGACCCCCGACGAGGGCACCGTCACCTTCGGCGGCGCCCCGGCCCCCCGGCCCTCGGACCGCGACGCCTGGCGCAGCCGGGTGGCCTGCGTCTACCAGAAGTCGACGATCATCCCCACGCTGACCGTCGCCGAGAACCTCTTCCTGAACCGGCACGAGCACGGCCGCGGCCGCCTCATCACCTGGCAGGGCGTGCGGCGCCGGGCACAGGAACTGCTGGCGACCTGGTCGGTGGACGTGGACCCGCAGACCCTGGCCGGTGAACTGGACGTGGAACAGCGGCAGTTCGTCGAGATCGCCCGCGCACTGTCCTTCGGCGCCCGGTTCATCATCCTCGACGAGCCGACCGCCCAGCTCGACGGCGCGGCCATCAACCGCCTCTTCGACCGGATCCGCGACCTGCAACGCCAGGGCGTGACCTTCCTGTTCATCAGTCACCACCTCCAGGAGGTCTACGAGATCTGCGACATGGTGACGGTGTTCCGGGACGCGCGGCACGTCCTGACCGCGCCGGTCGCCGAACTCCCGCACACCGAACTCGTCGCCGCCATGACCGGCGAGGCGGCGGGCGACCGGCGCGAGGAGCGGACGAGCAGCCTGAACGCCGGCACGACGGCGGCGCTGAGCGTCAGCGAACTGAGCGGCGACACCTACGACGACGTCAGCTTCCAGGTGGGCGCCGGCGAGATCGTCGGGCTCGCGGGGGCCGCCGGCAGCGGCCGCACGGAGGTCGCCGAGACCGTCGTGGGCCTCAGGACGGCGGGCGGCGGGCAGGTCGAGATCGCCGGGCGGCGGCCCCGGCCGGGAAGCGTTCCCGCCGCGCTCGCCGCAGGTGCGGGATTCGTCCCGCAGGACCGCCACCACCAGGGCTTCGCCCCCGACATGTCGATCGCGGACAACGCCACCCTCTCCGTGCCCCACCGCATCGGCAGGAACGGCTTCGTCAGCACCCGTACCCGCGACCGGCTCGCCGAGGGAATGATCGAGAACCTGGCCATCAAGACGCCGGGCCCCGAGCTGCCCGTATCGGCGCTGTCCGGGGGCAACCAGCAGAAGGTCGTCATGGCGCGCGCCCTGGCCGACGACCCCCGGCTGCTGGTGCTGATCAACCCGACCGCGGGCGTGGACGTGCGCTCCAAGGAGTTCCTCCTCGGCAAGGTCGAGGAGACGGCGGAGACCGGGACCGGAGTGCTCATCGCCTCCGACGAACTCGACGACCTGCGTATGTGCGACCGGGTCCTGGTGATGTTCCAGGGCCGAGTGACTTCAGAGATCACCTGCGGCTGGCACGACCACGACCTCGTGGCCGCGATGGAAGGAGTGGACCTCCATGCCTGAAACCGTCCTCGCGGACACGCCCGCGCCGAAGGCCACCGAGCCGAAGGCCAGGAGAACCGCGCTGTTCGGCGGCCGGATACCGCTGGCCAGGCTGCGCGACCTCGCGCTCGTCCCCGCGATCGTGGTGATCGCGATCGTCGGACAGATCGTCAACCCGGTCTTCCTGCAGGCCGACAACCTCATGAACGTCCTGCAGACGATGTCCGAGATCGCGCTGCTGGTCCTCGCCCAGACGATGATCCTGATCGTCAAGAAGATGGACCTCTCCCTGGAGTCGACCATGGGCCTCGCGCCCGGCGTCGCGGCCTGGCTGACCATCGGCAGCGCGGGACACGGCCTCGGGCTCCTCCCCGGCGCCTGGGCGATCCCCATCACCCTCGCCGTGGGCGTGCTGATCGGCGTCGTCAACTCCCTGCTGATCATCCGCTTCGGCCTCAACGGCTTCATCGTCACCCTTGGCATGCTGATCGTCCTGCGCGGTGTCCTGACGGGCATCTCGGGCGGCCAGACCTTCTTCCAACTGCCGGAGTCGATGCTCTACCTGGGCACGACCCAGTGGTTCGGGATGCCGGCCTCCATCTGGGTCTGCCTGGCACTGTTCGCCGTCGCCATCGTGGTCCTCGGCTGGACCAGTTTCGGCCGCTCCCTGTACGCCATCGGCGGCAACGTCGACGCCGCGAAGGCGGCCGGTATCCGCACGGACCGGGTGTTGTGGATCGTGCTGGTCGTCGGCAGTGTGCTCGCGGCCCTCGCCGGACTGCTGCTGTCCGGGCGGCTGGCCTCGGTGGCCTCCGCACAGGGCAACGGCTACATCTTCACCGTCTTCGCCGCCGCCGTCATCGGCGGGATCAGCCTCAACGGCGGCAAGGGCACCATGTTCGGGGCCTTCAGCGGCATCCTGCTGCTCTTCATGATCCAGAACGTGCTGACCCTGGGCGGCGTGCCCGCGCAGTGGATCGGCGCCCTCAACGGCCTGATCATCCTGGTCGCGCTGATGATCTCGCGCATCACGGGAGGCAAGGTCCAGGACTGAACAGGCGGCCCCCGCCACCGGCTCCACCGGCTCCACCGGCTCCACCGGCTCCACCGGCTCCACCGGGACCGTACGGCCGCCGCATCCCCCCGTTGCCCTTCCCTCCCTTCTCGTCGCAGGGTCCACGCCCTGCCCCCAAGGAGTTGCCATGTCCTCCCCTGAGTCCTCTGAGTCCGCTGCAGCGGCGTCTGCCCGCATCATCGCCCTGGACGTCCTCGACGTACGGTTCCCCACATCCGAGCATCTGGACGGCTCGGACGCGATGAACCCCGAACCCGACTACTCGGCGGCCTACGTCGTCCTGCGCACCGACGCGGGCGACGGGCTGGAGGGCCACGCCCTGGCGTTCACCACGGGGCGCGGCAACGATGTCCAGGCCGCCGCCATCGCGGCCCTCGCCCCGTACGTGGTGGGCCGGTCCGTCGAAGAAGTCGTCGGCGACCTCGGCGGATTCTCCCGCTCCCTCGTCCACGACCCCCAGCTGCGCTGGCTCGGCCCGGAGAAGGGCGCCATCCACATGGCGACCGGCGCGGTCGTCAACGCGGCCTGGGACCTCGCCGCCAAGCGTGCCGGACAGCCCGTCTGGCGCTTCCTCGGCGAGATGTCGCCGGAGGACCTGGTCGCCCAGGTCGACTTCCGCTGGCTGTCCGACGCCCTCACCCCCCAGGAGGCGCTGGAGATCCTCAAGCGTGCCGAACCCGGCCGCGAGGAGCGCATCGCCCGTCTCCTGGAGCAGGGTTACCCCGCCTACACCACCACTCCCGGCTGGCTCGGCTACTCCGACGAGAAGCTCGCCCGCCTGGCCCGCGAGGCGGTCGCCGACGGCTTCACCCAGATCAAGCTGAAGGTCGGCGCCACGCTGGAGGACGACGTACGGCGTATGCGCGCGGCCCGTGAGGCCGTCGGCGCCGACATCCGCATCGCGGTGGACGCCAACCAGCGCTGGGACGTGCAGCCCGCCATCGACTGGATGCGCGAACTGGCCCCCTACGACCCGTACTGGATCGAGGAGCCCACCTCCCCGGACGACATCCTCGGCCACGCCGCCGTCCGCAAGGCCCTCACCCCCATCAAGGTCGCCACCGGCGAGCACATCGCCAACCGGGTCGTCTTCAAGCAGCTCCTCCAGGCCGGTGCCGTGGACATCGTCCAGATCGACTCCGCGCGGGTCGGCGGCGTCAACGAGAACCTCGCGATCCTGCTGCTCGCCGCGAAGTTCGGGGTGCCGGTCTGCCCGCACGCCGGCGGCGTCGGCCTGTGCGAGATGGTGCAGCACCTGTCGATGTTCGACTACGTCGCTGTCTCCGGCACGCTCGAGGACCGCGTCATCGAGTACGTCGACCACCTGCACGAGCACTTCGTCGACCCCGTCCGGATCGCTGACGGTCACTACCTCGCGCCGACCCTTCCCGGGCTGAGCGCGCAGATGCACCAGGAGTCCCTGAAGGAGTACACGTACCCCGACGGGCCGGTCTGGTCCTCACGTGTCTGACACGCCACGGCTGGTGGACGCTCACCATCACCTATGGGACCTGGACCGCCGACCGCAGTCCTGGCTGGACGACCCCGGCCACGAACCCATCCGCCGCACCTTCGGTGCCGACGACCTGCGCTCGGCCGCGACCCGGCCGATCGCCGGCCGGGGCCTGGAGAGCACGGTGGTCGTCCAGTGCGTGGCCTCCGTTCCCGAGACACGGGAACTGCTCGCCCTGGCCGGCACCGACCCGCTCATCGGCGCGGTCGTCGGCTGGGCGGACCTGACCTCCCCAGGGGTCGCGGACACGCTCGACGACCTGCTCGCCGGTCCCGGGGGCCCGTACCTCCGTGCCCTGCGACATCTCGTCCAGGGCGAATCCGACCTGGGCTGGCTGCAACAGGCCTCCGTGGAACGGGGGTTGCGGGCGGCGGGCGAACGCGGACTGGCGTACGACGTGCTGATCCGCAGCCACCAGTTCGACCAGGCCGTCCGGCTCGCCGACCGCTTTCCCGACCTGCCGCTCGTCCTCGACCACGCGGGCAAGCCACCCATCGCCCAGGGTGATCTGGGCGACTGGGAAAGGGAGTTGCGGAGGCTGGCCGCGCGTCCTCAGGTGCGCTGCAAGGTCTCCGGCCTGGTCACGGAGGCGGACTGGCAGCATTGGACGTCGGCGGACATCCGCCCGGTGTGGGACGTGCTGCTGTCCGCTTTCGGCCCCGACCGGCTGATGTTCGGCTCGGACTGGCCGGTCGCCAACCTCGCGGGCGGCTGGAACCGTTGGGCCGCCACCGTCGAGGAACTGCTCGCCGACTGCTCCCCCGCCGAGACGTCGGCAATCCTCGCCGACACCGCGACCGCCTTCTACCACCTCAACTCCCCTGCCCAGACGCCCCTTTGACAGGAAGGAGGGCACCCCGTGCTCCTGACCGACCTACTGCACCCCGGGATCCTCGAAGCGCTGGCCGGAGCCGGCCACGGCGCCCGCGTACTGCTCGCCGACGGCCACTACCCGGCGAGCACCGCCACCGGAGAACGCGCCCGGACCGTCCACCTCAACCTGGCCCCCGGTCTACTGGACGTCACCACCGTCCTGGACGTCCTGCTCAAGGCCATCCCCGTCGAGTCCGCCCACGTGATGGTGCCGCCCGAGGGCGAACCGGAACCGCCGGCCATCGCCGAGTACCGCACCCGCCTGGCACCCGTGCCGGTCGACACGCTCGGCCGCTTCGAGTTCTACGACGCCGCCCGCTCCCCCGACCTGGCGCTGGCGATCGTCACCGCCGACACCCGTACGTACGCCAACCTGCTGCTGACCATCGGCGTCCGCGCTGAAGGGACCCTGAGTTCACGATGACTCTCGCTGTTCGTTACACGGCCGCCCGCACCCTGGACACGGCTCCCGCCGAGACCCGTTCCCCCGGTCCCGGTGAGGTGGAGCTGGCCCCCGCCTATGTCGGGATCTGCGGCACCGACCTGCACATCTTCCACGGCGACATGGACGCCCGCGTCCACACACCCGCCGTCCTGGGGCACGAGATGTCCGGCCGGGTCGTCCGCGTCGGCCCCGACGTCGAGGGCTGGGCCCCCGGAGACGCGGTCACCGTGATGCCACTGCGCTGGGACAACACCTGCCCCGCCTGCCTCAAGGGACGGCAGTACGTCTGCCAGCACCTCGACTTCATCGGCATCGACTCCCCCGGCGCCATGCAACAGCGCTGGACCGTCCCCGCCTCCATCCTCATCCGCCTGCCCGACACCCTCCCCCTGGACCGGGCCGCCCTCGTCGAGCCGACCGCTGTGGCCGTGCACGACGTGGGCCGCGCCGAGGTCACCGACGGCGAGAAGACCGTCGTGGTCGGCGGCGGACCCGTCGGCATCCTCATCGCCCTCGTCGCCCGAGCCACC
>Ga0136846_1239446_pt1 | contig 27828 bp, 20 predicted proteins | sample HopSoiMetagenom2_FD_96841 | JGI IMG/M metagenome (GOLD analysis project Ga0136846, IMG submission 96841) | Grasslands soil microbial communities from Hopland, California, USA - 2 Assembly 2016 (version 4) | ecosystem: Environmental > Terrestrial > Soil > Grasslands | place: USA: Hopland... | reverse complement strand
GGTGTCGATCGTCACGGAGGACTGGCGCTTCCGCATGGTGACACCGCCCAAAGGCGATTATGCGAGCGTCCCGCTGAATGCAGCCGCGCGCGCCGTGGCCGATGCGTGGGACCCTGCGAAGGACACCGCCGCGGGCAACGCGTGCAAGGCGTACGGCGCCGCAGCCATCATGCGGGTGCCCGGCCGTCTGCACATCTCCTGGCAGGACGACGCGACGCTCAAGATCGAGACGGACGCCGGCACCCAGACGAGGCTGCTGCATTTCACCGGCGCGCCCGGCGGCGAGCCCAGCTGGCAGGGCTATTCGGCGGCGACGTGGGAGCTCGCGGGCGCGCCCCCCGGCGGCGGTGGCGGACGCGGCGGTCCGGCGCCAGCTCCTGCACCGGCGGGCGGTACGGTTACACCTCCGGCAGGCGGGCAGGCCCGCGGGGGACGCGGCGGGGCGGCTCCTCGCGGCGGATCCCTGAAAGTCGTCACGACGCGTCTCAAGGAAGGGTACTTGCGGAAGAACGGCGTACCCTACAGCGAGAACACCGTCGTCACCGAGTACTTCGATCGCCATTCAGAGAGCAACGGGGACGAGTGGTTCACGGTGACGACGATCGTGGAAGATCCGAAATATCTTCAGCAGACGTTCATCACCAGCACGCACTTCAAGAAGGAACCGGACGCGTCGAAGTGGTATCCGGCGCCCTGCAAGGCTAGTTAGGCAGTTAACCCGATCCGTAGTGCAGGCCTTCAGGCCTGCGCGGCGCCGCCGCCCGCCGGCGGAAGCCTGGCACTGCATGAGCATTCCTATGGCGAACAATTCTTCCGTCGATCCACGTCTCGTCGACTTGTACCGTGAATACGCCGAGGGGCGTGTCAGCCGGCGCGGATTCGTCCGGACGGCCTCGGGGGTGTTGGCGGCCGGCGTGTCGATTCCAGCCTGGATGCTGGGCAGCCCGGCACACGCTTCCGCCGCGCAAACAGGCGGCGCCGCGACTTCGTCGACGACCCTGCCGCCCCTCGACCTCGCCGAGTGGAGCTACTTCTTCGTCGGCGTGGAACGCATCGAGATGGCGCGCGGGTCGTTCGTCAACGGCAAGCAGATGTACGTCGAATCGTTCATTCCCGCGCAGGTGCGTCATCCCTATCCGATCGTGCTCGTGCACGGCGGCGGCGGACAAGGGCTCGACTGGATGGGCACACCCGACGGGCGCCGGGGCTGGACGCAGATTCTCCTCGAGGAGGGCTACAAGGTCTATGTCGTCGATCGTCCCGGTCACGGACGATCGCCCTTTCATCCCGACGTGGATGGTCCGTTCCCGGCGCAGAATCTTCCGCTCGAGCAGATGTCGGGACAGTTCACGCCGCCCAATGCGTCACGGCCTGCGAACAACGAGCTGCGCAAGCTGCACAACCAGTGGCCCGGGACCGGCGAAGTCGGATCGCGCGATCTCGATCAGCTGGTGGCGTCGCAGGGTGGATCGTACGTGCAGGCCGGCGGGTTCGGTGCGGCGCCTGCAGCTGCCGGGGGCCGGGGCGCCGGACGGGGCGCGGGCCAGGCTGCGGGAAACGGCGGACCGGCGGGAGCCGCAGCGGCGCGCGGCGGAGCGCCGGCGGCTGCCGCGGCGCCTCCCGTGCTCGGCGTGACCGGCATGCCGGCCGGCGGCCCCGACAGCCAGCACATGGTGTGGCGTCAGCGCGGCGCGATGCTGCTCGACAAGATCGGCCCGGCGATCATCATGACGCACTCGGCCGGCGGGCCGTTCGGCTGGCTCGTCGCCGAGATTCGCCCGAACCTCGTGAAGGGGCTCGTCGCCATCGAAGGCGGCGGGCAGCCGTTCGGCGGCGCGAATGTCTGGGGAATGTCCACGATTCCTGTCGCGTACGATCCGCCGGTGTCGGATCCGTCGGAAATCAAGTTGAAGCGAATCGAGTCGCCCGAGCCGGGCGTGAACGCATATCAACTGCAGGAAGAGCCGGCGCGCAAGCTGAAAAACCTGCAGAACATTCCCATCGTCATCGTCACCGCCGAAGCATCGTTTGCGTCGCCCGGCAATCCTGGCGGGGTCGCATATTTCAAGCAGGCGGGCTGCAAGGCTGAGGAATTGCGCCTCGTCACGCTCGGCATCCACGGGAACGGCCACATGATGATGGTCGAGAAGAACAATCGAGAGGTGCTCAAGCCGATTCTGGCGTGGATCACGAGCAACGTGGAGAACGTGAACCGGAACGCGAAGGTGTCCGCCCCGAAAGCCGCGGCGAAGAAGGAAGATTCGACGGCGATGATGCTGTCCGACACCGGTTACTTCTGGGTTGGCACCGAGCACAAGAAGATGCCCTACGGCACGATCATCAGCGGCCAGATGTTCGTGCAGTACTTCGCGCCGGCCCAGGTCCGCCATCCGTACCCGATCGTGCTCGTGCACGGAGGCGGGGGCACGGCGCTGCATTACATGGGTGTCGGCGAGAAAGCCGGCTGGGTGCATTACTACGTCCAGGAAGGCTATCGCGTGTATCTCGTGGATCGGCCCGGACACGGCCGATCGCCGTACCATCCGGACGCGCTTGGCCCGATCGGTCCGAATGTCAGTTACGCGGCGATCGCCGGCGATACACGGCGCGCCGCGCTCGGGCCGAATCATCAGTGGCCGGGCACCGGCGACAACGGCGACCCCCTGCTCGATCAGGTGCTCGCGGGCCAGAACGCCGCGCCGCAGGACAATGTCTTTGCGCACACGTTGTGGGCGAGCCGCGGCGCAGAATTGCTCGAGAAGATCGGGCCTGCGATCATCCAGGTGCACTCGGCGGGCGGACCCTTCAGCTGGATCGTCGCGAACGAGCGCCCGAACCTGGTCAAAGCGATCATCAACGTCGAGGGCGCCGGCCAGCCCTTCACCGCGCAAACCCCGTGGGGGCTCACCGACGTGCCGCTGGCCTACGATCCCCCTGCGTCCGATCCCTCGCAACTGGCGACGCGCGACGCGACCGGCGCGGGCGGGGCGGCGTACAAGCTGCAGAGCGACCCGCCTCGAAAGCTGAAGAACCTTCAGAACATCCCCACGATCTATGTCGTCGCGGAACGATCAGGTCGCAGTGGCGCGCCCGTCGTGGCATTTCTCAAGCAGGCCGGTGTGGATGCGGAGGAGTTCAACCTGAAGGACAAGGGAATCCTCGGCAACGGGCACTTCATGATGCTCGAGAACAATCGCCGCCAGGTCTTCGACGCGATTCGCGGCTGGCTCGAGCAGAAAGTTGCCGCCAGGACTTAGCGGGCGGCGGAAGAGTGCAGCCTTGACGAAGAACGAGAACCTAGAACGTAAAACGTAGAACGTAGAATTCCTGAGAACATCGCGTGTAACAAAACCACCGAACCGCGCCGATAGAGGATCGGTGGTTCTGATGTCGCGACGCGCGGTCGTTGCCGTAACCCTGTTACTGGGGCTTGGCACGCCCGTCGGCGCCCAGGACGAGCCGTCGCTGCGATCGTTCTTCGAAGGCAAGCGGGTGACGGTCAGCATCGACATGCCCGGCACGTCCGACGGCGTCGACGTCCAGGCCGACTCCAGTCAGACTCTCGACTACCGTCAGTACGGCCAGCGCCTGAAACAGTACGGCACCGCGATCCACTCGCGCCAGTCTGCGACGGTGACGCTCGTCAAGATCAAAGGGGATCACGTCGAATTCCAGCTGAATGGCGGCGGTTACGGCACGTTTGGAGACGACACCAGCACGTCGGTGTCGATCCCGTACGTGCAGCCGGGCAGCCGGGAGCGTGAGCTCGATCAACTGATCAAGGATGAAGACGATTCGCACAAGCGTCGCCGCCTCGAGAACGAGCGCGACGAGCTCCGCGAACGGCGCGAGCGCCAGAATCGCCGCATCGACGCCGATCGTGCCGTTGCCGAAGCCCACAGGCGCGAAATACTGGACGAGCGTCGGCGACAAGGCGGATCCCGGTTCAATCTCCGTTATGAGGGTTCGGTGCCGGCTGGCATCAAGCCCGCGGAAGTAATGGCGGCCCTGGCCGAGTTCGTCGATTTTTCCTCTCTGGGCTACCGCCCGGCCGTCCCCGCGGTGTCGCGCGACGAACGGGACGACACGGGCCTTTCCCCGCGGAAGGGAATGACGCGCGAGGAGGCCGAGCGCGAGTTCGGCCCGCCCGCGTCGGAGAACATACGCCGCGAAGGCGGCTTGACCGTCGTCACCCTCAGGTTCGTGCTCCGCGACCAGCAGATCGTCGCGGATTTCGTCGAAGGCATCCTGATCCGCTTCTCCACCGCGTCCCGGTAACCGGACATCCTGTTCAGCCCACAGGCGTTGTGGTCCAGGCATCCTGCCTCGGGCGTATCAGACGCGGCCTCGCCCTCTGCGATGTAAATGGTTTGGCCTGGCTATAAGTAAAATAGCGGTATGAAGCGCATCCCGTCAGTTCTCTTAGGCCTCGCAATTACGACATTTACGGTCGGATTTTCGACCGCTCGCGCTCAGCAGCCCGCCTCCGCCCTCGACGGGATCTACGCCGACGAACAGGCCAAGCGCGGAGAAAAAGTCTACGCCGACAACTGCGCCACGTGCCACGGCGACAAGCTGGAAGGCACCAGCACGGGGGGGCCGACGCTCTCAGGGAAAGACTTCATCAACGGTTGGAAGGGGATGACGGCCGGCGAGCTGTTCGACAAGATCTCGATGGACATGCCCTCGAACGCCCCGGGCACGTTGAAGCCGGATCAATATGCCGACGTGATGTCCTACGTCCTGAGCGTCAACAAGTATCCGGCAGGTCAGACGCCGCTGCCGACGACGTCCGCGACGCTGAAGTCGGTGAAGATGCTGGAGCCGAAGTAGCCGCGTCGCCATTGAACGCCTGCACGCGCATGTCGGCGTGGGGTGTCGCGATCGCGCTCGTCGCGGCGCCGGTCGCATCCGCGCACCACAGCGCGGCGGCAACTTACGCGGCGGACGAGACGATCGTCATCAAGGGCACGGTAATCCAGTTCAAATGGACCAATCCGCACTGTCATGTGTATATCCAGGTCGACCGGGGACCATTCAAGGGACGGACGTATACGGTCGAACTGGGCAGTCCTGGCGCGTTATCGAACGAAGGAATGACGAGGACGCTGGTGCAGCCTGGTGACGCGATCGAGATGATGGTGCATCCGTCCCGTTCAGGGGCGGCGGTGGGTTTATGCCGGCAGTGTGCAATGACCATAAACGGCACGCCGATGAAACGGCGGACGCCCGCGCCGTGAATCGCGGCCGTCCGATATAGCGCGGGGCCCGACAGTAGAGTAGAATTTCGAGCGTCGAACAGGAGGAGTTTCGTGTCAAGTTTCGCCCGCAGATTCCGCGTCTCCCACGCGACCATCCTCGCGGTTGCCGCCGCGTGCATCATGTCGTTCAGCGCCACCGCTGGCGCGCAGGTCAAGAATCCCGAGGCCGCCAAGATCAAGAATCCCGTGAAGCCGTCGGCCGAGTCGATCGCTGCCGGAAAGGCGGCGTACGGCAAATACTGCAAGTTCTGCCACAACGAAGACGCGACAGGCAACGGGGCGCTGGCTCCGAAGGACACGCATCCGCCGAATCTCGTGGACGCCACGTGGGATCATGGTTCCACCGACGGCGAGATCTTCACGAGCATCAAGGAAGGCATCGGCCCCAAGTTCGACATGAAGCCGATGAAGACCAAGATGATGGACACCGACATCTGGAATGTCGTGAACTACCTGCACAGCATCGCGAAAAAGTAGCCTCGCGGATGCGCGCGCGCTGCTGGCTTGTCATCCTGGGAATTGGCGCGTGCGCGTCCGCGTGTACGCCGCCGCCACGGTCAAACGTCGTGACGACCGCCCATTCAACGAATATGGCGGCGGTCCGCGAATTCTTCGGCATGCGCGCGACGGCGCGGCAGCCGATTCCGTTTCCGCACAAGACGCACATCGAGAAGGCCATGCTCAAGTGCACGGAGACGTGCCACGAGTCCGTGGAGAAGGGGCCGGTTGCCGGCATCCCGAGCGTGAAGACGTGCATGATCTGCCACGATTCGATCGCGACCGATCGGCCGCTGATCATGAAGATCACGAACGACTACTACAAGAAGAACATCGACGTGCCCTGGCAGCGGGTGTACGGTTTCACGCCAGAATCACACGTCCGGTTCGACCACGCCCCGCACATCCGCGCCAAGGTCGAGTGCACGAACTGTCACGGCAACGTGGCGCAGATGACCGTCGCCGAGCGGAAGGTCGATCACACGATGGGATTCTGCGTGGACTGTCACCGCGAGAAGAAGGCGTCGAACGACTGCCTCACGTGTCATTTCTAGGTCATCTCCACCCATGGATCGCCGAAACTTCATCAAGCTGACAGCCGTCACCGGCGGCGCCGTCACGCTCGCGAGCTGCGGCAATCCCGAGCACGAGCTGATCCGGTTCGTCCCTGACGAGGACCTCACCCCCGGACTCGCCGAGCTGAAACCGGGCGTGTGCCCCCTGTGCAGCGCGGGATGCGGCACGACGGTTCGCGTAATGCAGGCCGACGTGGACACGGTGCGCAACGGCCAGGCCGGCGTCGTCACGATGAGCGTGGCGAAGAAGCTCGAAGGCAATGCAACGCATCCCGTCAATCAGGGTGCGCTCTGCGCCCGCGGCCAGGCGGCGATCCAGATCGCATATCACCCCGATCGGATTACCCAGCCGCTGAAGCGCCGCGGTGCCAAGGGCAGCGGCGACTTTCAGCCGATCGAGTGGGACGCCGCCATCGCGGAGCTCGTCGCGCAGCTCGACAAGCTGACGGCATCGAATGCGCAGGCGTCGCTGGCGTGCTGGACGAGGCCGGGCGCGAGCGCGCGCCACGACCTCACGACGATGTTCCTGTCGCGTTTCGGCGCGGCGGCCCCCACGACGTTCGAGTTGTTCGGCGACGACGTGCTGCGGCGGGCGAATCTCATGAGCTTCGGCCGCGAACAGCTGCCGACGTTCGATCTCGCCGCATCGCGGTACGCGATTTCATTCGGCGCGGACTTCCTCGGTACGTGGAACAGCCCGGTCGCGCAGGCGGCCGCCTACGGACGCATGCGGCAGGGGCGCCGCGGCGTTCGAGGCGCGTTCGTCCAGGCAGAGCCCCGCATGTCGCTGACTGGCGCGAGCGCGGACGAGTGGGTGGCGATCCGGCCCGGCACCGAAGGCGTGCTGGCCCTTGGCCTCGCGCACGTGATCCTGCGCGAGAAACTGCGGCCCGCCGATGCCGGCGGCCGTGCCGGCGCTCTTGTAGACGGCTGGTCGAAGGGGCTGCCCGACTACACGCCACAGGCCATTGAACAGAAGACGGGCGTGAAGGCCGCACGCGTGGAGCGGCTGGCGCGCGAGCTGGCTGAGCAGCGCCCGTCCGTGGCGTTGATTGCGGGCGCCCCGCTCGCGCATGCGCACGGGTTGTTTCAGGCGCTGGCGGTCAACGCGCTCAACGCCCTGCTCGGCAGCGTCGGAACGCCCGGAGGCGTGTCATTCATGCCGCAGGTCGATGCCGCCGCCGCTTCACGGCCTGCACGTCCTCTGCGAGCCGTGGCCGCCGACATTCTCGCCGCCGACAAATCCCCCGTCCAGGTGCTGCTGCTCGACCGCCTCAACGCGGTGCACGCGACGCCTCCTGGCTGGCGCGTGCGCGAGGCCGTCCTCAAGGTCCCGTTCGTCGTCAGCTTCGGCAGCTTTCTGGACGACACCAGCGTTCTCGCCGATCTCATTCTGCCGGACCACGCGTTTCTCGAATCGTGGACCGACGCGCGGCCGGAATCGGGGGCGACAATCGCCCTGACGACCGTCGCTGGCCCCGCAATGAAACCGCTGTATCAGACCCGCGCGACCCCGGACGTGCTGCTGGACATCGCGAAGAAGCTGAAGCAGCCGATCAAACCCGAACTGGCATGGCCCTCGTTCGACCAGATGCTGCAGGCCTCGATCGGCGAAGATGCGTGGTCCACGGCGACCAAGCAGGGATGGGTCGAGATCAAGGGCAAGGGTCAGCCGGCTGACAGCAAAGGCCAACGCTCCGAAGGCAAAGGACAGGGCGACATCGCACGTGAAGCCGTGTTCGATGGCGACGCTGCGCAGTATCCGTTTTACTTCCTGCCGTACGCGTCGCAGGCATTCGTCGATGGGTCGGTTGCACACCTGCCGTGGCTGCAGGAGATGCCGGATCCGATGTCGACGGCCATGTGGAGCTCGTGGGTTGAGATCAACCCGCAGACCGCCGGCCGACTGGGCATCGGCGACGGCGACGTCGTCGAGATCGCATCGGCGCACGGAACGGTGCGGGCTCCGGCCCTGATTTCGCCGGGGATCGCGCCTGATGTGCTCGCCATGCCGGCTGGGCAGGGCCACGAGACGTTCACCCGCTACGCGAGCGGACGCGGGAGCAATCCCGTGAAGGTGCTCGGGCCGTCGGTCGAACAGGTTACGGGCGCGCTCGCGTGGGCGGCCACCCGCGTCAAGGTGACGCGCGTCGGCGAGCCGGACGGCACGCTGATCCGGTTTGGCGGCTCGCTCACCGAGGCCGAGCACACGCACCGCTGAGTCACGAGCCACGAGTAACGAGCCACCGATATGTCACACCGCTGGGGAATGGTCGTCGATCTGGATCGCTGCACCGGCTGCGAGGCGTGCGTCGTCGCCTGTCACGCCGAGAACAACATTCCGACTGTGGGCCCTGCCGAGGCGGCGCGCGGCCGCGCGATGCACTGGCTGCGCGTCGAACGGTACTGGGAGGGCGAGTTTCCAGACGTCCGGCTCAAGTTCCGGCCCGTGCTTTGCCAGCAGTGCAACGCCGCGCCGTGCGAGCCCGTCTGTCCGACGTATGCCAGTCATCACACCGAGGAAGGCCTGAACGCGCAGGTCTACAACCGCTGCATCGGCACCCGGTACTGCGCCAACGCGTGCTCGTACAACGTCCGTTTCTTCAACTTCTTCAACCCGGTGTGGGAGAAGCCGCTCCACCTGCAGCTCAATCCCGACGTCTCGCTCCGCGAAGTGGGCGTCATGGAGAAGTGCACGTTCTGCGTGCAGCGGATCAAGGCGAAGACGCAACAGGTCAAAGCGGAGAATCGTGAGCTGAAGGATGGCGAGTTGAAGCCCGCGTGCGCGCAGTCCTGCCCGGCGACGGCCATCCTGTTTGGCGACCTGAACGATCCCGAGAGCCAGGTATCGCGGCTGTCGCGGTCGAGCCGCGGCGAGAAGCTGCTCGAGGAGCTTGGCACGCTGCCGAATATCACCTACCTCAAGGGGCAGGCCGAGGCATGACCGACTCGGCGCAGAAGATGACGGAGGATCTGCTTCGCCCGCTGCTGGTGACGTCGTGGCGTTTTTACGTCGTCGTCCTCGTCCTGTTCGGCATCGTCCTGCTCGGCGTCGGGGCGTTTGCGTACCAGGTCGATCGCGGGATCGGCGTCTGGGGTCTCAACTGGCCTGTCTTCTGGGCGTTCGACATCACGAACTTCGTGTTCTGGATCGGCATCAGCCACGCCGGCACGCTGATCTCGGCAATCCTGAGGCTCGTGAATGCCGGCTGGCGGCGGCCCGTGACCCGGTGCGCCGAGGTCATCACCGCGTTCGCGCTGATGATTGGCGCGATGTTCCCGATCGTGCACCTCGGGCGGCCGTGGCTGTTCTTCTGGCTGATGCCATACCCGACCGAGCGGCAGATCTGGCCCAACTTCAGGTCGCCGCTCGTCTGGGACTTTTTTGCCATTTCCACGTATCTGACCGGCAGCCTCCTGTTTCTCTACCTGCCGACGATCCCGGACTTCGCGCTCGTCCGCGACCGGACCACCGGCTGGCGCCGCAAGGTCTACGGTGCGCTGGCGCTCGGGTGGCGCGGCACGACGAGGCAGTGGCATCGGCTGGAATCCGCCATGCAGATCATGGCGATCGCGATCATTCCGGTCGCCGTGTCGGTGCATACGATCGTGTCGTTCGACTTCTCGATGGCGATCGTGCCGATGTGGCATTCCACGATCTTCGGTCCGTACTTCGTCGCCGGCGCCATCTTCAGCGGGATTGCGGCGCTCATCATCGCGATGGCCGCGCTGCGCAAGTTTCTTCACCTCGAGGCGTACCTGCACCCGGTTCATTTCGAGAATCTCGGCAAGCTGCTGCTCATGATGAGCCTGCTGTGGGGGTACTTCGTCTTCGCGGAACGCCTGACGACGTGGTATGGCAACGAGTCGTCCGAGATGTCCGTGTTCTGGGCGACCCAGCGCGGCTCCTACGCCCCGCTTTACTGGACGATGGTCACGGTCAATTTCATCGTGCCGGTGTTCATCCTGTCGTTCAAGAAATTGCGCACGGTTACCGGGTGCGTCATCGCGTCGTGCGGCGTCGTCGCGGGAATGTGGCTCGAGCGGTTCCTCATCATCGTCCCGACGCTGAGCCACAAGTATCTGTCGTATTCATGGGGCTCGTACCGTCCGAGAATTCCGGAGATTCTGCTGCTCATTGCGACGTTCGGCGCGATGGGGCTGCTCTACGTGCTCTTTTCGAAGTTCGTCCCGATCATCTCCATCTGGGAGCTCAAGGTGGGCGAACAGCCGGAGATCGAGGACGCCGAGGTGACGCGCGACGAGGCGTCCACGCTCTGGAGGACGAATCCCTGATGGCTGCACGCCTCCCGGCAATGTACGGACTGTTCGAGCAGCCAGAGGCGGCACAGCTGGCGTTCAGGTCTCTGCGCCAGGCGGGTGTCGCGGAGTCGGACATCACCGTCATCTCATCCGAGCCGTTCGAGCACTTCGAGTTCAGCCATCGCGACCGATCGCTCACCCTCTTCAGGCTCGCTGGCATCGGCGGCGTGCTCGGGTTCATCATTGGCGTATCGTTGACCGCTGGGACCGAGGTCGCCTGGCCGATCAATGTGGGCAACATGCCGATCCTGGCGTGGTGGCCGAATCTGGTCATCATCTTCGAGATGACGATGCTGTCGGCGATCCTGACGACCGTGGTCTCGCTGCTCGTCACCGCGCGTTTACCGTCGCGTGCCGCGTCCCTGTACGATCCGGAAGTATCTGACGGCAAGATCCTTGTCGGTGTCCCGCTGAGGTCCGACCGAACGCCCGACGCAATCCGCCGGGCGCTCGACGCGGCCGGAGCCCTTGTCGTGAAGACCGCCGAGTTTCAGAAGTGAGAGGAGAACACCAATGAAAACCTGGTCGAAAGGACTGGTCTTCGCTGTCACGGCCATGACCGTGGCATGGCTGACCAGCATCACATTCGCGTCGAACGCGGCATCACCCGCGGGGGCGGTGCGGCCGGCGATCGCGCCCGGGACGGCCATTCCGCTGCATGCCGCGCCGGCATTGAGGCAGGCGGCCCAGGCGGCGCAGGCGACGGCAAAACCCCAGATGTCCGAGGCCGTCTTCAAGAACGTCCAGGTCCTCAAGGGCATTCCGGTCGACGAGTTCATGGGCACCATGGGCGTCTTTACGACGTCGCTGAGCCTGTGCTGCGGCAACTGCCACACGGGCGCCGGGACGTCGGATCCGAAGTGGGAAGACGACACGGGGTCGCCGCAGACCGCACGGAAGCGAACCGCCCGCGCGATGATCCAGATGGTGCAGAACATCAACCGCACGAACTTTGGCGGGCGGCAGGTGGTCACCTGCTGGACGTGCCATCGCGGCCAGCTGTCGCCGAGCGTGACGCCGCCGCTCGATTTCGCGTACGGCGAGGCCGTCGTCACGCCACCGGACATCCTGTTACGCGATCCGAATGCGGCGAGGACCGTCGATCAGATTTTCGCGAGGCTGATCGAGGCGGAGGGCGGCGCGGCGCGTGTCAACGCGTTGACGAGCTACACGGCCAAGGGCAACAGCCTGCTGTTCGGTGAAGTGGGCAAGGGCAACCCGGCGGAGATTTACGCGAAGTCCGACGGCAAAGTCGCGACGTACGTGCACCAGCAGGAAGGCGACGTGGTCCGCGCGTATGACGGTACCACCGCGTGGTGGCAGCTGCCGCTCACGGTCACGCCGCAGTATCCGCTCACCGCAACGCTGCTCGAAGGTGCGAAGTTCGACGCGGTGATGGCGTTTCCGTGGAAAATCCGTCCGTTCTTCACGACGTGGCGGGTCAGCTTCGGCCAGACCATCGACGGCGTCGACGTCGACGTCCTCCAGGGCGCGACGCCGACCGGCATGATCGGCACCCTGTACTTCGACAAGAAGACCGGTCTGCTCAAACGCTACATCCGGTATGCGAACACGATGGTCGGCCGGATCCCGACACAGGTGGATTACGACGATTCCAGCGACGTCGCGGGCGTGAAGATGGCGTTCAAATACAGCTATGCGTGGGTGAGCGAGCGCGACGACTGGACGTTCACGAGCTACGAGCCCAACGTGCCCATCGACAACGCGAAATTCGGACGCCCGGATCCCAAGACGGCCGGAGATGTCAGCGAACGCAAGGCTAAATAGCTCGACGATTTAGAGGCAAGATTTCGGACCACAACGATCACGAAGACCACTGAGACTGAAAGCGCCTTGGTGATCTTTGTGCTCTTTGTGGTTCGTCATGTCGGATAAGCTGCATCTCGTGCGCCTGGCGGTTCTCGCGTTTGCCGTCCTGATTTCCGCAGCTGCGCCTTGCGGTGCGGAGTGGCGCCGGCTCGACAGCCCGAACTTCACCGTCATCGGCGACGTGAGCGCCCGCGAATTGCGCGATCTGGCGGTCAAGTTCGAGAGTTTCCGCGAGAGCCTCGGCCGCGCACTCGGCGCGCGCGCGACCGCCGCGGCGGTCCCCACGGTCATCATCGTGTTTCCCACCGACAAGGCGTTCGCGCCCTTCAAGCCGAGGTATCAGGGCAAGCCGCGAGCCGATGTCCGGGGCTTTTTCACCCCCGGCGCGAACATCAACTACATCCTCATCGAAAGCGGCGGCAGCGAGCGTGTGGTGTTCCACGAGTACGCCCACCTGATCGTCTCGAACATCATGCCGAACCCGCCTGTCTGGCTGAACGAGGGGCTGGCGGAGTTCTACAGCACGTTCAAGCTCTTGGACGGTAAGCGGGCGCAAATCGGGTTGGCCGTCGGCGAGCACCTGATCGCGCTGAAGACGAACGGTCGTGTGCCGCTGCCCGAGCTGCTCAAGGTCGATCAGCGATCGCCGCTGTACAACGAGGCTGCGCGCGCGTCGATCTTTTATGCTGAAGCGTGGGCGCTGACGCACATGATCCTGAACGGCGAGCCCAGCCGCGTGACCGAACTCGCGACCTATCTGCGTTCGGTGGCCGACGGCACGCCCGAGGCGCGCGCATGGGAGGAGACCTTCGGCACCGAGCGGATGGAACAGGACTTCCGCCAGTACCTCACGCGCAACCTGTTCAATACCGTCGTCATCGATTTCCCCGAAAAGGTGGCGCAGCTATCCGCAACATCCACCGCGCTCGCGTCCGCCGACGTCGCCGCGTTTCTCGGGACGTATCTTGCGTCGCACGGACAGGACGAGGAAGCGGCCGTGCTGCTCGACGAGGCGTTGAAGATCGATCCCGCCAATTCCCGGGCGATCGTGGCGATCGCGGAACTCGAGATGCGCCGCCGGCAGTACGGGAGCGCGGAACGCCGGCTGACCGCCCTTGGCAAGACCGACGATTGGCTTGTCGCGTACAGCGCCGCGATGGCGATGTCGGATCTCGCGGGCGTCGGCATAGCCGGATCTCCGAACACCGAATTGATCCAGGCCGCGCGCCGCCAGCTCGATCTCGTGGAGCGCGAGCGCGGCGAGGTCCCCAACGTCGTGGCGCATCGTGCGGCGCTGGACCTGACCGGCCCCGATCCACCGCCGGCTCTCGCCAGCGCAGCGATCGCTCGGGCACGCGCCCTGGCGCCGGGTCGGTATGATTACGCGTTCATCGAGGCGCAGATCTTCAGCCGGCGCGGCGAGTTCGACGCCGCCCGCGCCGCGATCGCGCCGCTGATGTCAGGCCTGTATCCCCCGGGCGTGCGTGATTCGGCGCGCAGCCTCATGGGGTATGTCGTTGCAGCCGAGGAGCGTCGCAAGACTGGCGCGCGCGACGACCTGGCGGCTTTTCTGGCCGCGTCCGGGTCCAGATCCATTCCCGTCCCGGGCATCGATGACACGCCGCGGCAGACGGATGGATCGCCGACGTTCGTCCCGTCCTACCGCGTGGTTCAGGCGGGCGAGCAGCGCGTCGAAGGTCTCCTCGATCGCATCGATTGCGCCGCCGGCGGCACGGCGACGTTCGGCCTGAGAGAAGCCGGCAACGCCGGGCCTCTGACGGGACGACTGAGCGACGTAGAGTTCATCACGTATCGCGACGACCTGGCCGGTGGGGTCAAGTGCGGTGCCATGCCGCAGCAGATGCGCGTCTTGGTCACCTGGCGCGCCGGTGGGCAGCCGGCCGGCGGCAGGAAGGTCGTGGCCGTCGAATTCCTTCCGAAATAGGCGACGAGCCACGATCCGCGAGCCCGCAGCTACGAGGAGACGTTGACCACGAATCGGCCCCTGGCGTTCCCCGCCGCAAGCGTCGAGAACGCCCGGGAAAGGCCGGCCAGATCGATTTCGCGCGCAATGGAGTGGAGCAGTTTGGGCTTCATGTCGGTCGCGAGCCGCCGCCAGATCTCGATCCGAGGCGCCATCGGGCACATCACCGAATCGATGCCGAGCAGGTTGACGCCGCGCAGGATGAACGGCACGACGGTGGTATTCACTTCGGTGCCGCCCGTCAGCCCCGAATTCGCGATGCTCGCGCGATAGTTCATCGTGCGGGTCAGCCACGCGAGCGTATCCCCCCCGACCGGATCGACGGCGCCCGCCCACATCATCTTTTCGAGCGGCCGCGAACTCTTCTGCGCGAGCGACCGCGGCACGACGTCGGTCGCGCCAAGAGATTTCAGATAGGCGTGTTCCCTCTCCTTGCCGGTCATCGCGGTCACCTGGTATCCGAGGCCTGACAGGATCGCGACCGCGATGCTCCCGACGCCGCCGGTCGCTCCGGTGACGAGGACAGGCCCGGTTCCTGGCGTCAGGCCGTTTTCTTCCAGGCGGATGACGGACATGGCGGCGGTGAATCCGGCCGTGCCGAGCGTCATGGCCTCGCGAGCGCTCAGACCGGCGGGAATCCGGACGACCCAGTCGGCCGGTACTCGCACGAAGGCGGCGTAGCCTCCGTCGTTGGCGACGCCCAGATCGTATCCGGTCACGAGGACTTGATCGCCCTCGCGAAATCGCGCGTCGGTGCTCGACGCCACCGTTCCGGCCACGTCGATGCCGCCGATGATCGGCAGTCGCTTCAGGATCTTCGCGGCGCCTGTCGCCGCAAGCGCGTCCTTGAAGTTGACGCTGGACCATGACGCGGCGATGACGACCTCGCCGGCGCTCAACTCGTCCACGGTCGTATCGACGATGGCGCCCGAGATGGTGCCGTTGGTTTCAGAAAGCCGGAATGCCTTGAAGGTCGCGCGATCAGGTGTCACAGGACCGAGGTTAGCACCAAGGCGGCGAACGATGGAATCCAGCCGTGATTGTCCGCTGCATCAGCCGGTTTGCTCCGGGAATGTTGCTCTGCTAAGCTCGCCGAATTGCTGGTACCTGGGGGCTGCGCACAGCTATGAGAACGCTCCCGCTGCTCGGCCTGATCGCGACGATGAGCGCGTGCATCGTCGTGGGCGTGGCTCCGACGCCCGTCGGTCCCGTGTCGTTCGTCGTGATCGTCGGTCCAGTCCTGTTTCCCGTCAACACGGTGTTGTCGGTGGACGTCTGGAATGCGGCGCAGCTGGCCGCCCTCGACGACAACACCCGGTGCGCGAGCGGACGGATGCAGTGTCCTGCCGGTGTCGCGTACAGGGACGTCGTGCCCGAGCGTGTGCAGATCCCGGTGTCGCCGTCCACGACGTCGTTCGAGCTGACGCCCAGGCAGGTCGGTGCGGGCGAGAAGTTCAGGATCCGCCTGTCCGGGCCGAGCCGCGATCGTTGCCGCACGAGCTCGGCGGATGTCGTTCGTACGGCGGATCGTGGCCGCACGGTGATCGACGGTCTGTCGTGGCAGACGACCCCGAACGGGTGCGCCGGGTGACGTATACTCGCCGGCCGTGACTGCAGGCAGGCTCATCACCCCGATCGTCAATCGATGGATTGAGGACGGCCTTCGCGATCCGGAGGCGTTCTGGGCGCGAGCCGCCGGGGACCTCCCATGGTTCCGGCGCTGGGACCGCGTCTTCGAGTGGACGCCTCCGACCTTCCGCTGGTTCATCGGCGCCGAGACCAATCTGGCGTGGAATGCCGTGGATCACCACGTCCTCCGGGGACGGGGCGGCCACGCCGCGCTGGTCTATCTGAACGAGCGAGGCGAGCGGTCCGTATTCACGTACGCCCAACTGCTGTTCGAAGTGAAGCGGCTGGCGGCGGCCCTGCGCGGGCTGGGGCTGCGCAAGGGCGACCGCATCACGATCTACATGCCGACGTCGGTCGAAGCGATCATGCTGATGCTGGCGACGGTCCGCATCGGCGCGATTCACTCGGTGGTGTTCGCGGGATTCGGCGCGAACGCTCTCGGCGATCGCATTGCCGCAAGCGGATCGCGGCTCGTCTTTACCTCCGACGTGACGTACCGCAAGGGGAAGAGCGTCGCGCTCAAGTCGATCGTCGACGAGGCTCTCGAAATCGGCGGCGCGTCTGTCGAGCACGTCGTGGTGTGGGAACGTGAAGGCCGCCCGCGCGCCGTCGCGCTTCCGCAGGGCAACCTGCCGCGAGAGATCAGCTGGAACCAGTTCCTCGCGCTCGGAGAGGGACAGGTGGGCGATGTCGAACGGATGGAGGCCAACGAGCCCGCCTGGATCCTCGCCACGTCCGGCACGACCGCAAAACCCAAGCTCGCCGTGCACACGCATGGCGGTTATCAGGTCTATATCGTCAGCATGGCCCGGTGGTGTTTCGGCATGACACCGGCTGACGTATGGTGGGCGACCTCCGACATCGGCTGGATCGTGGGGCACAGCTACATGGTGTACGCGCCCCTGCTCATCGGCTGCACGTCGGTTGTGTTCGAGGGGGCACTCGATCATCCGCAGCCGGAATCGAACTGGCGCGCAGTCGTCGAAGAATTCGGCGCGACGGGAATCTTCGCATCGCCGACGGCCGTGCGGATGCTGATGCGGTACGGCGACGAGCCGTTGCAGCGCGTGGATCACTCCCGGCTCGAACGTGTGGTGTGCGCGGGCGAAGTGCTGAACGCGCCTGCATGGGACTGGCTGCAGAACCGGATCTTGAAGAACCGCGCGCCCGTCATCGACCACATGTGGCAGACCGAAACGGGTGGCCCGGTGTTCGGCAACCCGTATGGCATCGATCTGCTGCCGATCAAGCCGGGGTCCGCGACTATCGCACTTCCCGGCATCGACGCGGCTGTCGTCACGATGGATGGCGAGCCGTGCGGGCCGAATGAGAAAGGGATCATGACGATCCGGCGGCCCTTTCCGGGTCTGACACCCGCGTTGTGGGGCGAGCCCGGGCGCTACGGACGCGATTACTGGCAGAAAATTCCCGACGTCTATTATTGCGGCGACTCGGCGCACGTGGACGAGGACGGCTACGTGTGGTTCGGCGGACGCGCAGATGAAATCATCAAGATCGCCGGGCATCGTATCGGCACGATCGAAGTGGAGAGTGCGTTCCTGAAGCACGCATCGGTGGCCGAGTGCGGTGTCATCGGGCGGCCGGACGACACACGCGGGGAAGTGGTGTCGGCATTCGTGCAGCTCAAGCACGGCCACGCGCCGTCCGAAGAGCTGCGCCGTGCGCTGATCGAGACCGTCCGGCGGGAACTGGGGCCGGTGGCCGTGATCGGCGAGCTGAATTTCGTGTCGATGCTGCCCAAGACGCGCAGCGGCAAGATCATGCGGCGCGTACTGCGGGTCGTCATCCTCGATCGCGATCCCGGCGATATCACCACCATCGAGGACGAGGGATCGGTGGAGGAGGCCCGCCAGGCCTGGCAGCAGATGCGGGACGATATCCGGCAGCCCTGAACGCGGCAACGGTCGAGACACGCGATAGCTGCCGCGCGTTCGCTCCCACAAACGGGTAGGTGACTTCGCGAGGCGGGGGTTGTAGACTGTTGCCCGCTAAGATACTGACTACAGGCAGGATGGAGCCGGCGAGCGCGGGCACCGGTCAAGGCAATCGTTGCAGTGTACGTTTCGCGGCCGTGTGCCGAGAATCCGTTGGATGCAGTTGGCGAGTCAGCGAACATCGACTAAGATAGGCAAGCGCAAATTAGCGGGAGGTTTTCGATGCGAACGAAGTTGTCCGTAATGATTGCCGGTCTCGGGTTGCTCCTGGCGGCCGTGCCGGTTCTCGCGCACCATTCTTTCGCCGCCGAGTTTGACGCAAAGAAGCCCGTCAAGCTGTCCGGAACGGTGACGAAGATGGAGTGGATCAACCCACACGCGTGGATCTACATCGACGTCAAGAACACCGACGGCACCGTCACGAACTGGATGGTCGAAGCCGGCGCACCGAACGCTCTCCTCCGCCGCGGCTGGACAAAGAATTCGCTGCTGCCCGGCACGGAAATCGTGATCGAAGGCTATCAGGCCAAGGACGGGGCGAATCGCGCCAACGGACGCGACATCACGTTCAAGGACGGCAAGAAGCTCTTCGTCGGATCGCAGGGTACCGGCGCACCGGACGAACGCAAGGAATAGCGGCCGGCAGCTTGGCGCCAGCAATCGACGGCATGGGATGCCCGGAGCGCTCGTCTCCGGGACATCCCGTGTCAACCCCTCCGCGGTTTCATGACCCCTCCACGTTGACACCGGCGCTCGACTTCGGGTAGAAGTTTGTTCGAAATCTTGGCTCAGACATGAATTAAGTAAGGTCCGCCCGAGTGTGGCGCCGTGGTGCGCCGGCCGGAGCGGGTTTCACGAGGAGAATCGGTCCATGCGAAATTCGTTCAGAGGGGTATTGATCGCGACCGGTGTCGCGGCGGTTGTCTCGCTTGCGGTGGTCCCCGCGGTCCTGCGCGGCCAGGCGCCGGCCGGGCGGGGAGCGGCGGCGGGGGCCGCACGCGTGCCGCGAACGGCCGACGGCAAGCCGAACTTGAACGGCATCTGGCAGGTCATGGTCAATTCCAACTGGAACCTCGAGGACCACGGCGCGTCCGCCGGACCGTTCTACCAGCTCGGCGCGACCGGCGCAGTGCCGGCCGGCCAGGGCATCGTGGAGGGCGGTGAGATCCCGTATACACCGGCGGCGAAGGCCAAGCGCGACGACAACGCACGCAACCACCTGACGCTCGACCCCGAGGTCAAGTGCTACATGCCGGGCATCCCGCGCGCGACGTACATGCCGTTTCCCTTCCAGGTCGTCCAGAGTCCCCAGAACATCCTCTTCGCGTACGAATACGCGTCGGCGAACCGCGTGGTCAACATGGGCAAGCCGACCGAGGCGCCCGTGGACAGCTGGATGGGCTGGTCGAACGGCAAGTGGGAAGGCGACACGCTGGTGGTGGACGTCACGGGCCTCAACGGCAATGCGTGGCTCGATCGCGCCGGCAACTACACGACGGACTCGACGCACGTCGTCGAGCGCTATACGCTGACCGACGCCGACCACATCAACTACGAGGCGACAATCGAGGACGCCAAGCTGTTCACAAAGCCCTGGAAGCTGAGCACGGTGCTCTACAAGCACACGGAGAAGTACTTCCAGCTGCTCGAATTCAAGTGCGTGGAATTCTCCGAGGAACTGCTCTACGGCCACCTGCGCAAGAAGTACTGACCGCGCTGGCGGGATCTTGGGCGCGGAACGCAGAACGCCGAACGTAGAACGTAGAAACAAAACGCAGAACGTGGAACGGGAAGCGGCGAACCAGCCGTTTCCCGTTTTGCGTTTTGCGTTTTTTCTTTTCTGGCTGGGCATCTCCGCCGCCTGCGGGCGCGGCGCGCCGCCTGCGTCGGATTCCGCGGCCGCGAGGACCGAGTGGTTCACGGACAAGGCCAGGGAGACGGGCCTCGACTTCGTCCACTTCAACGGGATGTCGGGAGAGTTCTATTACCCGGAGATCATGCCGCCCGGGGTGGCCCTTTTCGATTACGACAACGACGGCGACCTCGACGTGTTTGTCGTGCAGGGGCAGATGCTTGGCAGCAAGCCGCTGAGCGCGGCGAAGCCGCAGCCGCCGCACCCCGGCGCATTGATCGGGCGGCTCTTCCGCAACGACCTCACCATCGCGGCAGACGGCACTCGAACACCGCATTTCACCGACGTGACGGACGCGAGCGGCATCATCACGCGCGGGTATTCGATGGGGCTGGCGACCGGGGATTTCAATAACGACGGCTGCGTCGATCTGTACGTCACATCCCTCGGCCGGAATCAGTTGTTCCGCAACAACTGCGACGGCACCTTCATGGACGTATCGAAAGCCAGTCGCACCGATGACGATGGCTGGAGCATCTCGGCGGCATTCGTCGACTACGATCGCGACGGCTGGCTCGACCTGTTCGTCGGCAACTACCTGAATTACAGCACCGAGGCCAACGTCCACTGTTTCAGCATGTCGGGCAGCCTCGATTATTGTCCGCCGCATGTATATCGTCCGCACCCGAGTCATCTCTATCACAACAATCATGACGGTACGTTCAGCGACGTGACCGCCGCGGCCGGGATGTCGCGCGAGTTCGGACCCGCACTCGGGGTGTCGACGGCCGACTTCAGCGGCGACGGCTGGATCGACATCTACGTCGCCAACGACGGCCTCCCGAATCAGCTCTGGATCAACCAGCGCGACGGCACGTTCAAGAACACCGCGTTGCTCTCGGGTGCGGCGCTGAGCCCCGAGGGTGAAGCGAAATCCAGCATGGGCATCGACGCGGGCGACTTCGACAACGACGGCGACGAGGACCTTTTCATCACCGAGTTGACCGGGCAAGGCGACGACTTGTATGTCAACGACGGAACCGGCGCATTCGAGGATCGGAGCGCCCGGGCGGGCATCCGCCTGGCGAGCCTGCCGTACACGGGATTCGGCGCCGGCTGGCTCGACTTCGACAACGACGGCTGGCTCGATCTGATGACGGTCAACGGCGCCGTGACGCAGAACATCGAGGCGCTCGCGCGCAACGAGCCGTTCTCGCTGCAGCAGCGGCGGCAGCTGTTCAGGAACATGGGCAACGGGCTGTTTTCGGATGTCACGAAGCAGGCGGGCCCGGTATTCGACATCTCCGAGGTCGGCCGCGGTCTGGCCTTCGGCGACATCGACAATGACGGTGACGTCGACGTGCTGGTCGGCAACGACAGCGGGCCGCTGCGGCTCCTCGTCAACAACGTCGGCAACCGGAAACACTGGGTGGGCCTGCGGCTCGCCGGCACCACGGCCGGAGGAAAGATCCGGGACATGGCGGGCGCGCGCGCGGCCGTGATACGAAGCGACGGCGTGACGATCTGGCGCCGGGCGCGGGCCGACGGCAGCTACGGATCCGCCAGCGATCCGCGCGTGCTCGTGGGACTCGGAGACTCGACCGGACCGGTGACCGTGCGTGTGATCTGGCCGGACGGCCGCCGCGAAGAAGTGAAGGGCGTCGCCATCGACAAATACACCACGCTCACCCAAAGCAATGCGCGGCCATAGGACGGCAGTAGCGTTTCTCGTCCTGCTTGCCTGGGGTTGCGGCGTGCGGGAATCCGCACCGCCGGTTGCCTCGCTGCAGAAAGTCGCGCTGCCCGATCTGTCGCATGCCACGCCGCCGGTTCAGGATCAGCTGCGCGAGGGCTACGCAGTCCTGACGCGAAGCATCGACAACAAGGGCACGAGGCCCGCCGACCTCGGCGAGGCGTACGGGCGCATGGGCATGCTGCTGATGGCCGCCGAGTACCGGAACGAAGCCGAGTCGTGTTTTCTGAACGCGCAGGCCCTCTCGCCGGATCAGGCCCGCTGGCCTTATTACCTCGGGCATCTTTACCGGATCAAAGGGGACGCGGCGAAGTCCGCCGCCAGCTTCGAACGCGCGCGCGCACTTCAGCCGAATGACGCGCCGACGCTTGTCTGGCTGGGAGACGCGCTCCTGGATCAGGGCAAGCCGGACGCCGCCGAGCCGTTGTTCACGAAGGCGCTCGCGATTCAGCCGCGCCTCGTCGTCGCGCTGTTCGGCCTCGGACGGGCGGCCCTTGCCCGTCAGGATTATGCCAGGGCGGTCGATTCGCTCGAACGCGCGCTGCAGCTCGATCCGAGAGCCACGGTCGCGCATTATCCGCTGGCGCTCGCGTACCGGGGCCTGGGCGACACGGGCAGGGCCGAAGCGCATATGAAGCAGCGGGGTACCCTGCAGATCAAGCCCGACGACCCGTTGATGCACGAGCTCGACAGTCTGTTGCACAGCCCGCTCGCGTATGAAGTGGCCGGTGCCGACGCGCTCGACCGGGCCGATTGGGACGCCGCCGTCGAGAGCTTCCGGAAAGGCATCGCGCTCGCGCCCGACGAACCGTCGCTCCATCACAAGCTCGGCACGGCGCTTGCCTTGAAGGGCGACACGAGAGGAGCCGTAGAGCAGTTCGAAGAGGCGTTGCGCGTGTCCCCGGCCTTTGCCAAGGCGCACTACAGCCTTGGGCTGATACTGGCCGCGAACGGGCAGTCACAACAGGCCGTGCAGCACTGGCAGGCGGCGATCAAGTCGGAGCCTGGGTACGTCGAAGCCCGCCTGCAGCTTGGCGACATGCTCAGGCGAGGCGGGCAGTTCGAGGCCTCTCTGGCCCAGTACGACTACATCATCAAGGCGGACCCTCGGGTGGCCGAAGCGCGATTCGGCTACGCGGCATCGCTGGTTCGCCTTCGACGGTATGCCGAGGCTCGCGATCGCTTCGAAGCTGCCGCGCGGGAGTATCCGTCAGAGCCTGCGTTCGCCGAGGCGCTGGCCCGTTTGCTGGCGGCCGCGCCTGATGAACGGGTGCGCGACGGCCGGCGCGCGCTCTCGATGGCGCAGGGCCTTCTCGACAAGGGCCTCCGAAGCTTCGACGCGCTCGAGACGATGGCGATGGCGCAGGCGGAGGTCGGCCAGTTCAGCGGTGCGGCTATGTGGCAGCGTGATGCCGTCGCCGCGGCGGAACGCACGGCCGGTCGTTCCGTCGCGGAGCGCATTACCGACAATCTCAAGCTGTACGAGATGGGGAAGCCATGCCGCACACCGTGGCGGGAGGACGAGCCGCTGGAATTTCAGCCAACTGGCCCCGACGCGGCTTCTGAGGTCAGGCGGCCGTAAGGCGCCGCGCGGGCGCCTTGCTCGCGCTCGATGATCGTGGCGCGCGCCGAGGCGGGGCAGTACCATAGGGCCGCCCAGTGGCATCTTCAGTCTCGTCAGCGGCGATCAATCGTGCCGCGCTTCCGGAGGAATCGTTGAGCAGTGCCAAAAGCTCGATCAAGCTCATTGCGTTCGCCAGCCTGCTCGGCACGACGATCGAGTGGTACGACTTCTTCCTTTACAACACTGCCGCGGCCCTGGTCTTCAATAAGCTGTTCTTCCCGACGTTCGATCCCTTCGTGGGAACGCTTCTCGCGTTCAGCACGTACACGGTCGGCTTCGTCGCTCGGCCGATCGGCGCCATCGTCATCGGCCACTTCGGAGATAAGGTGGGTCGCAAATCGATGCTTGTCCTCACCCTCGTGATGATGGGTGTGGCGACCTGCCTCATCGGCGCCCTGCCTACCTACGCCACGATCGGGCCATGGGCCGCCGTGTTGCTGGTCGGTCTGCGGATCGTGCAGGGCTTCGGCGTCGGGGGGCAGTGGGGCGGGGCTGTGCTGATGACGGTCGAACATGCGCCGCCCGGGAAGCGCGGATTTTACGGCAGCTGGCCACAGATCGGCGTGCCGGCAGGCTTGTTGACCTCGACGATCATCTTCTCGCTGTTCGCGAAGCTGCCTCCTGATCAGTTTCTGGCCTGGGGATGGCGTGTGCCGTTCCTGCTGAGCGTGGTTCTCGTCGGCATCGGCTTGATGATCCGTCTGCGCGTGCTCGAGACGCCCTCATTCCAGAAGATGAAGGAGACGCGCACCAGCGTGAACCAGCCTATCGTCGAGGTGCTGCGGAAATACCCGAAGCAGGTGCTGCAAGCCGCCGGCATGCGCTGTGCGGAGAACGGGTCCTTCTACATCTACAGCGCATTCATGCTGGTCTACGCCACGCAGCACTCGCACATCGATCGCAGCGTGGCGCTCAACGGGATCATGATTGCCTCGGCCTGTGAGTTCATTGCGGTCCCGGCGTACGGCGCGCTGACGGACCGTATCGGCCGGCGTCCGGTGTACATGTTCGGAGCTGTGATGACGGCGGTCCTGGCCTTTCCGCTGTTCTGGCTCTTCGACACGGGCTCGACCCCCTTGGTCTGGCTGGCGTTGTTGCTCGTGTTTTTGTGTTCGCACGCGCCGATGTATGCGCCTCAGGGCGCGTTCTTTTCTGAGCTCTTCGGCACGAGCGTTCGGTATAGCGGGGCCTCGCTTGGCGCGCAGTTGTCTGCCGCGGTGGCCGGCGGCTTCTCTCCACTGATCGCCACGGCATTGCTTCCAACGTACGGACGCAGCGCCATTGCGCTCTACATCATCTTCATGGCCGCCATCACGATTGTCGCTGTCATCTCCGCGGCTGAAACCGTGAAGCGGGATATCGAGTACTGATTCATGAGCGCGACCCGTGTGGCGGCGATCGGCCTGGCGCTGGCGCTGGTAGCCGGGGGCGCATACTGGTTCGTCATACTTCGCCCGATGCGCGGCCTGCCGCGGCCAGGTTCGGCGGCCTACGAGCAGACGACCACGTCCTTCTACCGCGGCCTCGCCCAGCTCCAGGTCGGCCTGCTGGACGATGCGAAGCGGGAATTCGAGAGGGCGGCGGCGCTCGCCCCCGGCGAGCCCGCGGTGTGGGCGGACCTCGGGCTCGCGCATCTGCGGCTCGGGGAATTCGACGCGGCGGCCGGGCCAATCGACCGGGCGGCTGCGCTGCAGCCGGACGCGAGCGGCCTCGCGCTCCTGCAGGGGCGGCTCGAGACATCGCGGGGCCGGCTGGAGCCGGGCATCGCGCATCTTCGGCGCGCGGTCGACCTGGATCCTGCCGGACTCCGGCCGCGCTATGCGCTGGCGGAGGAACTCGAACGTGCCGGCGGCGTCAACGCTGACGCCGAGGCACAACAACTCTTCGAGCAGATCCTTCAGCGACGGCCCGACAACCTGGCGTCGATCCTCGAGCGCGCGCGTCTGGCGGCGAAGCGCAGCGACATGGTCGCGCTGCGCGACTCGATGGCGCGCCTCGATGCGCTGTCCTCCGCGTGGCCGTCGCAGGCCCTCGAGCAGTACCGGGGCCTTCGTCAGGCGGTCGACGCCGGCAGCTTCGCCGACGCGGCGCGCGGTGTGGCGTTTCTACGAAACGTCCTGGTACGCGTGACGGTGTTTCGTGAGAGCCTCGCGCTCGTCCGAACTCCAACGGAGCTGATCGGAGAGCCGTTCGATCGATTTCTGAGGCTCCCGTCGCCGTCGCCGAATCCCTCGCCGCCCGACACGGGCCTGGCGTTCTCGCGTTCCGCCCTTCCGATTCGGGGATCGTCCGCCGCGTCTGTCGCGATGGCGATATCCCTCGACGGCGCCGCACCGCCGGCTCCCATTGCGGCTGACGGGCGGGATGTTCGCGTGGGTGGCGCTGCAGTGCGGGTCCTGCCGTTCCCTGGCGCCCCAGCCGCCGCTCCGCCGACACCGCACGGCGTCCTCGCCGTGGACTGGAATCGCGATTTCAAGATGGATCTGGCACTCGCCGGTCGCGGGGGCCTCCGCCTGTTCGCGCAGCAGGACGACGGAACATTTTCCGAACTCGGGGGAAAGGCGGGCACCGTCAACGCGGATTCTGCGGGTGTCTGGACAGCAGATATCGAAATGGACGGCGACCTCGATCTGATTGTCGGCGTTCGATCCGAGTCGCCGCTCGTGCTGAGGAACAACGGCGATGGCACGTCGCGACAACTGCATCCATTCGCGGGTGTCACCGGGCTGCGTGCGTTCGTCTGGGGCGATCTCGACGGCGACGGCGACCCTGACGCGGCGCTCGTCGGCGAAGGGGGCGACCTCCACGTCTTCGAGAACCGCCAGGGCGGCGAGTTCCGTGAGATGCCGGGCGTGAACGGGCCGTCGGGCGTCATCGCCCTGGCCCTCGGCGACATCAACGCGGACGGCCTGCTCGACCTCGTGGCGCTCGACGGTGCCGGTACCGTTCATCGGCTGTCATATCGCGCGGGCAGTTGGGAGAAGCGCACGCTCGCCACCGTCACGGATCCGATTGATCCGGCGTCGGCGGGCAGCTACGGCATCTTTTTGAGCGACCTCGACAACAACGGCGCTCTCGATCTGGTGGTGTCGGGTGGAGGACGAACGCACATCTGGCTGGGCGACGAAACGAACACTCTGAAACCCTTTCCGGCCGCGGACGAGATGCTGGCGAACCTGAACGTGTTCAGTGTCGTCGATCTCAACGGCGATGGGCAGCTCGACCTGATCGGCGTCGAGAAAGGCGAGCCTGTCGCCCTCACCGCGCGCGGAACACGCGGGTATCACTGGGCGGTGATGCGCCCGCGCGCGCAGCCCACCGCGGGCGATCAGCGGATCAACTCTTTTGGCGTCGGCGGTGAAATCGAAATCAGGTCGGGGCTGCTCACGCAGAAGCAGGCGCTGACCGGCGCGGCAGCGCATTTCGGCCTCGGCACCCGCACGAGCATCGACGTCGCGCGTATCTTCTGGCCGAACGGCATCATGCAGGCCGACTTCGATCGCTCGGCCGATCAGGCGGTCGTCGCCGAGCAGCGGCTCAAGGGCTCGTGCCCATGGGTGTTCACCTACGACGGCAGCGGCATGCGCTTCGTGACGGATTTCCTGTGGCGGTCGCCCCTCGGCCTTCGCATCAACGCCCAGGAGACGGCCGGAGTGACGCAGACGGAAGACTGGGTGAGGATTCGAGGCGACCAGCTTGTGCCTCGGGACGGCGCCTACGACGTCAGGATCACGGCGGAGCTGTGGGAAACGCATTTCGTGGATCACGTGGCGCTCATAGTCGTGGACCATCCGGCCGACGAGGAGGTCTTCGTCGACGAGCGATTCGCACGGCAGGCGCCGGCGCTCGCCGTGCACGTGACGCGGCACCCGCGTCCGATTCGTCGGGCATGGGACGAGGCGGGTCGCGATGTCACCGACGTTGTGGCCAGGCAGGATGGCCGCTACCTGTCGACGTTTGCCCGCGGACCGTACCAGGGTGTCGCCGGGGAGCATTTCGTCGACGTGGAGCTCGACGAGGACGGCGAGCTGACGCCCGGGCGGCACTGGCTCGTCGCGAACGGTTTCATCTATCCGACCGATAGCAGCATCAACGTCGCGCTCGGCCAGGCCGGGATTCAGCCCAAAGGCCTGTCGCTCGAAGCGCTCGACGATAAAGGCCGGTGGATCGTGGTGACGGCGGACCTGGGATTCCCGGCGGGGAAAAACAAGACCATCCTGGTGGATTTGGCAGAGGTCGCCCGCGCCGGCGTCGCGCACCCGCGGCGCCTGCGCCTGCGGACGAACCTGGAAATCTACTGGGACTTCCTGGCGGTAGCCGATGGCGCAGCCGATTCTGCGCGGGTGAACGCTAACGTAAAGCGATTACAGCCGTCACGCGTCGAGTTGCGCTATCGTGGATTTTCGAAGACGGATTACGCGAGACACGACGTGCCCGAGACACCGCACTACGACCAGCTGGCGAACGTCGGCCAGCGCTGGCGCGATCTCATCGGCTATTACACGCGAGATGGGGACGTGGGTGGATTGCTCACGTCCGTAGGC
>Ga0136846_1235422_pt1 | contig 27833 bp, 21 predicted proteins | sample HopSoiMetagenom2_FD_96841 | JGI IMG/M metagenome (GOLD analysis project Ga0136846, IMG submission 96841) | Grasslands soil microbial communities from Hopland, California, USA - 2 Assembly 2016 (version 4) | ecosystem: Environmental > Terrestrial > Soil > Grasslands | place: USA: Hopland... | reverse complement strand
GTCTTCGGCATCAACTTCCCGGTCGGTGTCCTCGTCTACTGGCTGACCACCAACGTGTGGACCATGGGCCAGCAGATGTACGTCATCCGCAACAACCCGACTCCGGGAAGCAAGGCTCAGGCCGCCTACCTGGAGCGCCTCCTCAAGCACGTCACGCACCACGGCAAGACCCGCAGCCGCGGCGAGCGCGCCATCGTGAAAGCCATCGTCACCAAGGGCCGTGACCGCAACGAGTTCGAGCGCAAGTTCATCAACGGTCTGAACAAGGCAGGCCTAGCGGCCCAGGCTGACGGCACGGTGACGACGGGCGTGAACCCGGAGGTCACCGAGACCGAGGACGGTACGCCCGCCACCGGTACCGCCAAGCGTCAGCAGCCCAAGCGCCAGAGCAAGTCCCAGCGTCAGTCGGGCGCCAAGCCCGCAGGCGGTTCCGAGCCGGACACCCCCAGGACGTCGCTGATCAAGTCCGATGAGCCCGAGGACGCCAAGCCGGCCGGAGGGGCCGCCAAGCAGGCCGCCTCCCAGACCGGTGCCGGCACCCGCAGCAAGGCCCAGTCCGGACAGCGCAAGGGTCCGCAGCGTCCCAAGTCCCCGTCCAAGAAGTAAGAAGGAGCCCATCCCGTGACGGAAGGCACCACCACCACCTCCGCCGCAGCAGACGGTGTCGACACCCTGTCCCGCCTGGAGCAGGAGGGCGAGATCGCGGCGGACTACCTCGAGGGTCTGCTGGACATCGCCGACCTCGACGGCGACATCGACATGGACGTCGAGGCCGATCGCGCTGCTGTCTCGATCATCAGCGACGCGGGCAGTCGCGACCTGCAGAAGCTGGTCGGCCGGGACGGCGAGGTGCTGGAGGCCCTCCAGGAGCTCACGCGCCTTGCCGTGAACCGGGAGACCGGGGACCGCAGCCGCCTGATGCTCGACATCGCGGGCTACCGAGCCAAGAAGCGTGAGGAGCTCTCGGAGCTGGGCGCCAAGGCCGCGGCCGAGGTCAAGAGTTCCGGCGAGCCCGTCAAGATGAAGCCGATGACCCCCTTCGAGCGCAAGGTCGTGCACGACGCGGTCAAGGCCGCCGGTCTGCGCAGCGAGTCCGAGGGCGAGGAGCCGCAGCGCTTCGTCGTCGTCCTTCCCGCCTGACCGGTACGTAGGTCCCTCGGCCCCGTCTGTTGCGCAGACGGGGCCGAACTTTGTCAGCCTGTAGTTCCCGGCAGCTGTTGGTCCCCGGCTCGTCCCCCTGCGGTTCCTCGACAGCTCCGGTCCCTGATAGTCCTGGTGATCAGCGCCCAGTGCGCTCATGCGGTACGGAAGGACGGTTCCCCGTGACGGAGGCAGCGGAGCTCCCCCCGGCGCCCGAGCAGGCGCGCGAGGTGTTCGGCGATCGCTTCGCGGACGCGGTTCGATACGCGGAACTGCTTGCCGAGGCCGGTGTGCAGCGCGGTCTGATCGGCCCGCGCGAAGTGCCCCGCCTGTGGGAGCGGCACCTGTTGAACTGTGCGGTGCTCTCCGAGGTCGTGCCGGAGAACGTGACGGTGTGCGATGTCGGCTCGGGCGCGGGTCTGCCGGGTATTCCGCTTGCGCTGGTCCGGGAGGACCTGAAGATCACGCTGCTCGAACCCCTGCTGCGGCGGACCAATTTCCTCAGCGAAGTCGTGGAGCTGCTGGGCCTGGACCATGTGACGGTTGTCCGTGGCCGCGCGGAAGAGGTCATGGGGACGCTCCAGCCGGTCCATGTGGTGACGGCACGTGCCGTGGCTCCCCTGGACCGTCTGGCCACGTGGGGCATTCCCTTGCTGCGTCCGTACGGGGAGATGCTCGCCCTCAAGGGAGACACCGCGGAGGAGGAGCTGAAGGCTTCGGCCACCGCGCTGAGCAAGCTCGGGGCGGTGGGGACGTCCATCCTCCAGGTGGGTGAGGGCGTGGTGGACCCGCTGTCCACCGTCGTTCGGGTCGAGGTCGGCGAGAGCCCCGGCGGAGTGCGGTTCGCGGCGAAGCGGGCCAAGGCAGCCCGGGTCGGGCGGGCGCGGCGGCGGCGCTGATCGTCAGGTTCGTTGATCCGTCCCGACGAAGAGCCGTACTCCACACAAGCTGTCAAACCTATGCATCTCGGAGTGTCGCGCGGCCAGGTAGCTCACAGCATGGGCATCTTGTTTCACGTGAAACGTCGCTCACTGCTGCACGGCATCATCAGCCGCGGCCGGGCCGCCGCCGCTCCCCGCGACCGAAAGCCTTTCGGTTCACCCGCAGAGGTAACGGAGTTGTCCACAGAGGTGGATTTCTCCACAGAACACCAGGCCTCACTGGTTCACGACCCCGAAGACATGGCAGGCTCTGTTCATTGCGAGCCTGAAGTCGAGGAGAGTGAATCCTTGCGGTCCAACGCCAACATCGCGGGACCGATGACCGATCCGGTCCCCGGTCCCCGAACCGAGTCGATCGGGGCGGATGTTTCACGTGAAACACCGCCCCCGATGGACGACACTCCCATCGGTCGTGCTGCCCAAATGGCGGTGGAGGCTCTGGGGCGGGCCGGCGAAGGCCTGCCACGGCCGGAGCGAACCCGTGTCATGGTGGTCGCCAACCAGAAGGGCGGAGTGGGGAAGACGACGACAACCGTCAACCTCGCCGCCTCGCTGGCCCTGCACGGGGCCCGCGTCCTGGTCGTGGACCTTGACCCTCAGGGCAACGCTTCCACGGCGCTGGGGATCGACCATCACGCCGATGTTCCTTCCATCTATGACGTGTTGATCGACAGCAGGCCACTCTCGGAAGTCGTTCAGCCGGTCCCCGACGTCGAGGGCCTGTTCTGTGCACCTGCCACCATCGATCTCGCAGGTGCGGAGATCGAGCTGGTGTCACTGGTGGCACGGGAGAGCCGGCTTGAGCGGGCGATCCAGGCGTATGAGCAGCCGCTGGACTACATCCTCATCGACTGCCCGCCCTCGCTGGGTCTACTGACGGTCAACGCACTGGTCGCCGGTGCTGAGGTGCTCATCCCGATCCAGTGCGAGTACTACGCGCTGGAAGGCCTGGGGCAGCTGCTGCGCAACGTCGATCTTGTGCGGGCACACCTCAATCGCGACCTGCAGGTAACGACGATCCTGCTCACCATGTACGACGGCCGGACGCGCCTCGCGTCCCAGGTCGCGGACGAGGTGCGCAACCACTTCGGCGACGAGGTGCTGCGGACGAGCATTCCGCGCTCGGTCCGTATCTCGGAGGCACCGAGTTATGGACAGACGGTTCTCACTTACGATCCAGGATCGAGTGGGGCTCTGTCCTATCTTGAGGCGGCCCGGGAAATCGCGCTGAAGGGTGTCGGCGTCAGCTATGACGCGCAGCATGCCCACATCGGCGCACAGAGCGAACAGAGCATCGTGGAGGGTATCCAGTGAGCGAGCGACGGAGGGGGTTGGGCCGTGGTCTCGGCGCACTGATCCCAGCGGCACCGACCGGAGACAGGCCGATGCCACCGGCGATGGGAGGCACGGCCTCCACCTCACCGGCTGCGGTGCCGGTCCTCACGGCGGAGCGTGGAGTGGCCGCAGCAAGGGTGGCTACGCTGCCCTCTGTTTCACGTGAAACAGAGGATGCGTACGCGAACGACTTCGGGGAGGTTCCGGCGCCTCCGATCGGAGCCCACTTCGCCGAGCTTCCCCTCGACTCCATCACGCCGAACCCCCGCCAGCCGCGTGATGTGTTTGACGAGGACGCACTGGCGGAGCTGGTCACCTCCATCAAGGAGGTCGGTCTCCTCCAGCCCGTCGTCGTGCGGCAGGTGGGTCCGGCGAGCTACGAGCTCATCATGGGCGAGCGGCGCTGGCGGGCCTGCCGTGAAGCGGGCCTGGAGGCGATCCCCGCCATCGTGCGGGCCACGGATGACGACAAGCTTCTGCTGGACGCGCTGCTGGAGAACCTCCACAGGGCTCAGCTGAACCCGCTGGAAGAGGCGGCGGCCTACGACCAGTTGCTCAAGGACTTCCACTGCACGCACGATCAACTGGCGGACCGGATCGGTCGTTCCCGTCCCCAGGTCTCCAACACGTTGCGTCTGCTGAAGCTCTCGCCGGCGGTGCAGCGTCGTGTCGCCGCCGGAGTTCTCTCCGCCGGGCATGCCCGGGCGCTTCTGTCCGTGGACGATTCGGAGGAGCAGGACCGGCTGGCTCACCGGATCGTGGCCGAGGGTCTTTCGGTACGGGCCGTCGAGGAGATCGTCACCCTGATGGGCTCGCGGCCGAAGGCGGCTACGAGGGCCAAGGGGCCGCGCGCCGGTGCCCTGGTGTCTCCGGCACTGAACGATCTCGCCGGCCGTCTCTCGGATCGCTTCGAGACGCGGGTGAAGGTCGACCTGGGACAGAAGAAGGGCAAGATCACCGTCGAGTTCGCCTCGATGGAAGACCTTGAGCGCATCCTCAGCTCCCTCGCCCCGGGCGAGGGGCCGGTTCTGCAGAAGAGCCTTCTGGACGATGACTCCGAGGACTCGGAGGAGTGAGTCCTCGGCCGACCGCGCGGTTTCCGCTCGATCGGCTGCCAGAGCGGGCCGTGTTCCGGTGGGTACGGGAACACGGCCCGCTCTTTGCTTTCAGTCGGTATCGATGCAATCGCTTCGTGGATACGATGCGTTCGGGAATGGCGCATCCACCTGGCAGCACCTCGGTATTGGGGAGGCGGGGGCCATGCGAACGGTGAGCCGCACCGGACTGGTGAGCGCGGGTCTGGGACTGGGCGCCGTCGGCGGGTTCGTCGGCAGTCTGCTCAGGGAACGGAGTGCTCTGACAGCCGCCCGCGACGCCGCGGGCGAAGGAAGCGAGGAACAGCCTTCATGGGGCGTCGGCTCGTACCGCTCACACTGGACAACCTTCAGGACCTTCCCCAGCGCTGTCGCGCGTGTGTCTTCTGGGAACTGGATCCCGTCAGTGGGGAAGCCGCGGTAAAGGCGGGGACACCCGCGCTGGAGAAGGAAGCGTGGATCTCGGCCGTGCTGCTCGACTGGGGTTCCTGCGGCCGTGTCGTCTATGTCGACGACAATCCGGTGGGGTTCGTGCTCTACGCCCCTCCGGCCTACGTTCCCCGCTCCACGGCGTTCCCCACGAGCCCGGTCTCGCCGGACGCGGTCCAGCTGATGACCGCCTTCATCATGCCGGGGTACCAGGGGCAGGGACTGGGACGCGTGATGGTGCAGACGGTCGCCAAGGACCTTCTGCGCCGGGGGTTCAAGGCGATCGAGGCCTTCGGGGACGCCCGCTGGAAGGAGGCGGCTTGCGTCCTGCCCGCCGACCATCTGCTGGCCGTCGGCTTCAAGACGGTGCGTCCCCATCCCGTGCATCCCCGGCTTCGGCTGGAACTGCGAACGACGCTCTCCTGGAAAGAAGACGTGGAGCTGGCGCTCGACCGGCTGCTGGGAGCAGTACAGAAGGAGCCGGCTCTCCGGCCGCTCTAGGGGTGGAAACAGAAGTGGGCCGACCCTTCCGGGCCGGCCCATTCGATGTTTCACGTGAAACATCGCCCACTGCGTCGACTAGTCGGCGAGGAAGTCCTCAAGGTCACGCACGATCGCGGCCTTCGGCTTGGCACCGACGATGGTCTTGGCGACCTCGCCACCCTGGTAGACGTTCAGGGTCGGGATGGACATCACGCCGTACTTGGCGGCAATACCCGGGTTCTCGTCGATGTTGAGCTTGACGACCTCGATCTTGTCGCCGTACTCGGCGGCGATCGCCTCGAGCGAGGGCGCGATCTGGCGGCACGGTCCGCACCAGGCGGCCCAGAAGTCCACCAGGACGGGCTTGTCGTTCTTGAGGACGTCCTCGTCAAAGGAATCGTCGGTCACGTTCTTCAGGGTGCCGGCCACAGAGGGCTCCTTAACTCGATGCTGCGGTGGGGCGGATGGGGGTCAGACAGAGGTCTTCTCGGGCTCGGCCTGCTCCTCGTGGTCCGCCAGGGCGGCGAGGAAGCGCTCGGCGTCCAGGGCCGAGGCACAGCCGGTGCCGGAGGCGGTGATCGCCTGCCGGTAGGTGTGGTCGACCACATCGCCGGCGCCGAAGACACCGCTCAGGTTGGTCCGGGTCGAGGGCGCGTCGACCTTCAGGTAGCCCTCTTCGTCGAGGTCCAGCTGACCCTTGAAGAGCTCGGTGCGCGGGTCGTGGCCGACCGCGATGAACAGGCCCGTCACGGCCAGGTCGGACAGTTCGCCGGTCTTGAGGTTGCGCAGCTTCAGTCCGGAGAGCTTCGGGTCGCCCTGGATCTCGGCGACCTCGCTGTCCCAGATGAACTTGATCTTCGGGTCGGCGAAGGCGCGTTCCTGCATCGTCTTGGAGGCGCGCAGGGTGTCCCGGCGGTGGACGATCGTCACGGACTTGGCGAAGCGCGAGAGGAAGGTCGCTTCCTCCATCGCGGTGTCGCCGCCGCCGATCACGGCGATGTCCTGGTCCTTGAAGAAGAAGCCGTCGCACGTCGCACACCACGAGACGCCGCGCCCGGACAGGGCGTCCTCGTTCGGCAGGCCGAGCTTGCGGTGCTGTGAGCCGGTGGCGACGATGACGGCCTTCGCCTTGTGCACGGTGCCCGCGGTGTCCGTGACGGTCTTGATGTCACCCGTCAGGTCGACGGAGACGATGTCGTCCGCCACGAGCTCGGCCCCGAAGCGCTCGGACTGGGCGCGCATGCTGTCCATGAGGTCGGGCCCCATGATGCCGTCCTGGAAGCCGGGGAAGTTCTCCACCTCGGTGGTGTTCATGAGCGCGCCACCGGCGGTCACGGCCCCTTCGAAGACCAGCGGCTTCAGCGACGCGCGTGCGGTATAGAGCGCTGCCGTGTAGCCGGCGGGCCCTGAGCCGATGATGATCACGTTACGGACGTCGCTCACGGCGTGTTTCCTCGTTTCTGGACGGCTTCGTACGACTGGTGGGAGCCTCTCTCAGAACTCTCACCCCACGCAACGGATCCTACGGGGCGCGCATTCCCGCTGTGTCCGGGCACACAGCGGCGCCACTCGGTACGGGACACCACGGAGGCGGGAGCACGAAGCGCCGACGCTCAGGAACGCGCGTAGGACCGCGTCAGCAGAACGTGTGCCGGAGGGGTCGACGGCTGTTTCGTACAGGCCGAATCGACGACGTAGGCGGTAACTCGAGACTTGTCACCCGCTGCGGGCAGCACCACGAGATATGCGTCCGTGCCGTCATAGGTGCCCTGCTTGACGCCGATGACGGACGTGTCGGCCCGGCCGATGCCCTTCATGACGCAATCGGGGACCGACGTATCAAGGCTCTTGACGAGACCATCGTGCTCATTCGTCGCCGGCCCGCTGGAATGCGACGTGATGCCCGTGGAGGGCTCTCCACCGCGGGGACTCTTCGTCACGACTTTGCCCTCGAGGAGTTCGGCGACCTGGCTCTCGATCTTCTGCCCCGAGAACGTGCTCGCAGCCTCTGGCTGCTTGTTGTCGTCTTCCAGTGACGACACCAGCAGGAAGCTGATGCCCAGGGCGGCGGCGGTGAAGACGGTGCCCAGCACGATGGTCCGGCGTCGTCCGCGCTGCGCGCGGTCCTTTCGTCCCGGCCCGGTGGCCGCGGGAGCGTGACCCGTGGGGCGGTTCGTATGCCGTTCGGTGGGCGTCGATGTTTCACGTGAAACATCGGCCACGGTCTCGTCGCCGGTCCTGATCGACACCGGAGTCTCGGCAGCGAGAGCGGCGTCGATTCGGCTGGCGATGTCGTCGGGCATGTGTACAGGGCTCGGCACGGAGCCGAGGAGGCCGCGGATCTCCTCCAGGGAGGCGTATACGTCGGCGCAGAGCACGCACTCGCTCAGATGCCGTCGTACGTCCCCGGTCCGGGAGGGTGTGAGCAGGCCTTCGGTGAGGTCTGAGAGCTCCGTGACGTCCGGGTGCCAGGCCGTGTCGGTCGTGGATGTCACGCTCGCCCACCTCCGCCCTTCACAGCCGCTGAATCGCTTGACCCTGCATCCGTTGGTCCCGCTGCGGGTGGGACGGATGTCCCCTCCGCCCGGTTCCGTCCGTCGCTCGATTCCTTGCCGTCACCGGTTTTCTCCGGCCGCAGATGGGTGAGCAACGGCAGCAGTCTGGCTCTGCCTCGGGCACAACGGCTCTTCACCGTCCCGGTGGGCACGTCGAGGACACGGGCGGCCTCCGCGACCGGGTAGCCCTGCATGTCCACAAGAACGAGGGCGGCGCGCTGGTCCGGCGGGAGAGTGCCGAGGGCTTCGATGAGCTGGCGGTGCAGGTCGTTGCGCTCGGCGGGGGCCGACGCCGACTCGTGCGGCTCGAGCAGTTGCTCCAGCCGTTCGGTGTCGTCGACCGGAGAGGTCTTCCGGGACGCGGCCTTGCGGGCGCGGTCCAGGCAGGCGTTCACCGTGATGCGGTGCAACCAGGTCGTGACGGCCGACTGGCCCCGGAAGGTGTGGGCGGCCCGGTAGGCGGAGACGAGGGCGTCCTGGACGGCGTCAGCGGCCTCCTCGCGGTCTCCCAGGGTGCGCAGGGCCACCGCCCAGAGGCGGTCACGGTGCCGACGCACGATCTCACCGAAGGCGTCGGGGTCACCGTCGACATGGCGGGCGAGGAGGTCTTGATCGCTCACTTCGTCGAACGCGGTGCCTTCCGCCATGGGCCCCTTTCCCTTCGGTGGATCGTCAGCCGGTGAACTTCACATCGGTGATGGCCTGTTTGTAACCGGCGCCGCTGAAGCCGTCGCTCGGGGCCATCGGCAGGTCCGTGATCCACAACAGCACGTACTGCGTCTTCAGTGACTTCGTCGCCTTCACCGAGAGAGAGGTACCGCTCGTGGTGGCGGTTCCGATCTCCTTCATACCGTCTACCGAAGTCGAGGGGGTCAGAGAGTCGGTGGCGTAGAGATGGACCGTGGTGTGGTCACCGCTGTACCGGAGCCCTATCGAAGCCGCCGAGATCCCCTTGGCCGAGCCGAGGTCGTAGACGATACCCACGCCGGGCTTGTACGGGGCCAGTTTGGGACCATCAAGGAAACGCTTGGTGCGCCAGAACGTGCTGCTGTCGCTGTCATAGGTGTTGCCGACGTCCCCGGCCGCCTGGGCCCCGCCGCTCGCGACGTACTCCTCGGCACCCTGGATCTTCAAGGTGGTGACCGGCTTGGCCTTGTCGTTGCCCTTGTGGTTGTCGTCCGGCGTCTGTGTCTGGTTGGTGTCCTCGGAGCCGCTGTCGTTCATGAGCGCGTCCGCGAGTTGCCAACTCCCCAGGCCCAGCGCGGCGATCAGCAACGCCGACACGGCCCACTTCAGTGCCTTGCCGGTACGGCTCTGCAGCGGAGGCGGCGGAGTGGGCAGGGGCTGTGTGGCGCCCGGGTGAGGTGCCTGACGGCCGTACGAGCCCTGCTGGTACGTGGTGCGCTGGTAGTCGGGTGGGGCGGTGAACACCGGCTCCGGCGGGCGGATGCGGGGCATCTCACCGATCGCCTTGACCAGTTCCTCGGGCGTCGTGCACGCGGACTCGTGACGTGAGGCGGTGGCACCGTCGTTGGCGAGCGCGCGCATCGCGAGTTCGGACAGGCCGCGGTGGACTCCGGCCCGCACCTGGTCGGGCGGGATGAGACCGACACCCTTGGGCAGCCCGGACAGGCCGTACGCGTCGTTCTCGTAAGGCCAGCGCTGGGTGAGGGCGGCGTACAGCAGGGCGCCGATAGCTTCCGTGTCGGTGCGCTGCGGTGTGTCCGAAGTGATGCCGCGCAGCGCGGCGTTGACCGCTAGGCCGCGCACACGCCACTGGCCGGACGAGCTCCGCAGGATGGTGCCCGGGGTCAGGCGCAGATGCGCGAGACCCTCCCGGTGGGCGGCGGCCATGGCGGAGGAGATCTGACCGGCCATCTGGTAGGCGTCGTGCGCCTCCAGCGGGCCGGCGGCCAGGAGCGCGGTCAGCTCCGTGGCGTCGGGCAGCCACTCGTGGACGACGTACACCAGGTCGTTCTCCTCGACGGCGTCGAGGACCTGCACGAAGCGGGGGTCGCCGAGCAGTGCCGAGGAGCGGGCCGCGGCCAGCACGGAACGCGCCCGTGAGTGCTCTGCGGGCAGGATGTGCACGCCGACGGCGCGACGAAGCTTCTCGTCGACCGCGCGCCAACTGCTGAATCCGTCCAGACGGGTGACGCACTCCTCCAGGCGGTAGCGCTTGGCGAGTTTGTGGCCGCTGTGCAGTTCGGGCGGTGAGGCCTTTCCGGGACTCTCGGTCCCGCCGCTCCCCTGTGCCTCGTCGTTCTCCGTGTCCCGCTCCCGCTCCCGGTTCTGGGCCGCGCCGTCGGCCGTGGACTCGTCCGCCTGCGCGGTCAACGGCTCGTCGCCGCTGTTGGCTGCCACGTCGACGGCAGCCGTGCTACGTTCCGCCACCGTCGCTCCTGCCTCCCCATCCTGTGCGAGCTCTCCGACGCCAAACCCAATTGTGCCCACACTCCGTCGCTCTGCACGACACGCGGTGGGGGCCGATGGTTGTGCGCTTTCCTCGACTTACCGCCCCAGTCGCCCGCGCACCATACCCACCAACGAGTTCAGTTCTTCAATGCGCATACGGCGGGCGGCGACGTAGAAGACGACGAGCAGGACGGCACCGCCGCCGAGCAGGGAGACGAACGAGCCGCCGACGCCCTGGCCCAGAGTGTGGCCGATGCCGTAGCAGGCGGCGCCGCTGAGCAGTGCGGCCGGTACCGAGGCGATGCCCAGCCGGGCGTAGGTCCGCAGGACGCGGGTGCCGTCGAGGTCGCCGTCCAGCCGCTTGCGCAGCCGGTTCCAGGCGACGCCGACGCCGATCGCGTACGCGAGGCCGTAGGAGGCGGCCATGCCGACCACGGCCCAGCGAGCCGGGAGCACGAAAAAGCAGAGGGCGGACGCCGTCGCGTTGACGGCGGCCACGATCACCGTGTTGTAGAAGGGCGTGCGGGTGTCCTCGTACGCGTAGAAGGCGCGCAGGACGACGTACTGCACGGAGTAGGGGATCAGGCCGAGGGCGAAGGCCATCAGCATGAAGCCCATGTTGGTGGCCTCGGTGGTGCCGGAGGAACCGAAGATCAGGGTGCACATCGGGATGCCGAGGGCGACGAAGCCGAAGGCGATGGGCACGATCGCGACGGCGGTGGTGCGCAGGCCCTGGGAGATGTCGTCGCGGACGGCGCCGGCATCTCCCTCGTGGGCGGAGCGAGCCAGTCGCGGGAGAAGCGCGGCCATCAGGGACACCGTGATGATGGCCTGCGGCAGGCCCCAGACGAGCTGGGCGTTGGCGTAGGCCGCGAAACCGGTGCCCTTGATCTTCGGGTTCTCACCGGCTGCGGCGGTGGCGAGCTGGGTGACGACCAGGGCGCCCGCCTGGTTGGCGAGGACGAACAGGATCGTCCACTTGGCGAGCATCGCGGCCTTGCCGAGGCCGTGTCCCTTCCAGTCGAAGCGCAGCCGCATTTTGAAGCCGGTCTCGCGCAGGTAGGGGATCATCGCGAGGGCCTGGACGACGAGGCCGAGGAGCACGCCGATACCGAGGAGCCGCTGGCCCTCCGGCGGGATGGTGGTGACCTCCATGCCGGAGTCGGCCGCGCTGCCGTACACCCAGATGAACGTGGAGAGGGTGACGATGATGACGATGTTGTTCAGGACCGGTGTCCACATCATCGCGCCGAACTTACCGCGCGCGTTGAGGATCTGCCCCATCACGACGTGGATGCCCATGAAGAAGATCGTGGGCAGGAAGTAGCGGGTGAAGGTGACGGCGACCTCGTTGGCCGCCGGGTCGTTGGCGATCTTCACCGACAGGGCGCGGACCAGCAGGGGAGCCGCGAAGACCGCGAGTGCGGTGAGCGCGCCCAGGGCCACCATGACGAGGGTGAGGAGGCGGTTGGCGAACGCTTCGCCGCCGTCGTCGTCCTCCTTCATGGCGCGTACGAGCTGTGGGACGAAGACGGAGTTGAGGCCGCCGCCGACGGTCAGGATGTAGATCATGGTGGGCAGCTGATAGGCGACCTGGAAGGAGTCGCCCAGCATGCCCAGGCCCAGGGCTGACACGATCAGCGCCGAGCGGACGAAGCCGGTGAGGCGGGAGACCATCGTGCCCGCCGCCATGACGGCGCTCGACTTCAGCAGGCCCGCGGCGCGCCCCCCCTTCTTGGAGGCCGCCGGTGCCGCTGCGGGTGCTGCTTTGGGGGAGAGCTGCATCGTGGCGTCGGACGACGGTGCCTGGGCCGGCGGGACCGGGCGGTGGCCCGGAGCGGGAGAGGGGGACGGGCCGGGCACCGCCGGAGGCTCCACGGGCCCCTGTCCGCCGCCCTGCTGCTGGTCCCGGAAGAGATGGGCGAAGGCGTCCGGCTCGTGCCGCTGCTCGCCGGCCTGGGAGACCAGGGCGTCGACGCCCACGTACTGAGTCGTGCGAGGGTCGTCGCCGTACGGCAGGTACTGCGTGGCTCCGTCCGGCTCCGGGGCCGGGGTCTGGGCCCACACCTGCGGATCGGGGGCGTACGGCGACTGGGCAGGCTGTCCGTAGAGCGGGGCCTGCGGCCGATACGACCCGGGGGGCGGCGGGGGGTGCGCGGCGCGGTCGTAGAGCGCCTCGGCCACCGGGTCCTGGGCGGAGAGGTCCTGTCCCCGGTAGGGGTCCTGGGCGTAGGCGTCCTGGAGATACGCGTCGGCGGGTGGCTGCGCCGCATCCTGGCCGTGCTCGGGCGGCGGGCCCTCGGGGTAGCCCGAGTCGCCCGCGCCCTGGCCGCGGTCACCGTCGTACGGCGCGTTCATGGTTACCCCACCTCATCGTTCACCGGGCCCACCGGCACGACATCGCTCAACGGTCCACTCTCTCACCCGTTCCGGAGGGGCCGGCGCTTCCCTGAGCGGTGTCCGGCGTCGGGTCACTCGGCTGCTCCGGGGCGTCTGCCCGCGACGCGGGGGCCGACTCCCCCTGCGGACGGCACTCGGGGCCGTCGTGGTCGCCGGTGCCGGCGTTCTCCTCCGTGGCCTCGTCCTCTGGCTCGTTGCCGGGCTCCTCGGCGCGCCGGGCGGCGGCGCGCTTGCGCTGGGTGTACATGCGCAGGCCGGCGAGTACGAGCAGCAGGAAGCCGCCCCCGATGACCAGCATCGCCATGGCGGTGAACTCGGTGACCCGTACCTCGAAGGACACCGCGTCTCCGTACTCCTGACCGTCCTTCGTGTACAGCTGGGCGGTCACAGTGATCGGGCCGTTGGCGTTGGACGACGTGGTGAACTTCACCGACTGGCTGTGTCCGCCGGAGACCGCGACGGACTGTTCCTGATAGTCGTCGTTGCCGATCTTGAGCCGGGTCGGGTTCTTCGAAGTGACCCGCAGTACGAGGTTGTCGACGGGCTGAACGAGGTTGTTCTGGACGGTCACCGGAATCGTGGCGCTGCCGCCGGACAGCTTCGTCTCGGACTTGTAGATCAGCTTGACCTGCTGGGTGAGTTTGTCGAGGTACGAGGCCACGCCGTCGCGGAAACCCTTGGCCGCACTGGAGCCGCGCCAGGACGTGGACATCTCCCGGTTGATGGCCCGTCCGAAGGGGGTCTCCACGCGGGTCTTGTCGGTCAGGATGATCTTGAACTTGTCGAGCGTCTCCTGCGTGGTCGCGATGTCCGTGAAGGCCGACTCAGGGAGCTCCTGCTTGCGCAGCGCGGCGGGATACGACGGCACTTTGGTGTTGGCGCCCGGGTCCGGCTTGGTGTCGGCGGTCGCGGTGAGGTCCTGGGGCTGGGACCAGTTCGAGTTCTGGAGGTCGGTGATCGCCTCCGCCATCGTCTGGGCCTGGCTCGCGGACGGCATGCGCTGTGGGGCGACGACGACGGTGCGCTGCTTTTTGGTCTGGAGGGTGGCCGTGAGGCTCTGGGCGAGGAACTTCTGCACCGAGAGCGTGGAACTGCCCGCGTTCGTCATGTCGCCCTGGAAGGCCGTGGACAGTCGCATGTCCGCGACCACGGCCGTGGTGCCACCGCCGACGGGACGGGCCGCGGAGGGCGTGTACGGCAGGTCGCCGGTCTCCTTGAGGCTGTCGCTGCGCACGATCACCTTGTCGGCGCCCGCCGAGGTGGCGATCTTGATGATCGACGGATCAACGGCACCGCTCGCAGGCCACGCGAAGTCGGTGCTGGGCGTGGTGTGGAGGATCGTCGCCACAGTGCTGGCGGCGACGTCCGTGGCGTTCTTGAGATGGTTCAGGATGCCGGTGACGTTCTTGCCCTTGTGCGCGATGGAGGCGAGGTCGGGGTCGGCGAACGGGAGCGCGACGACCTCCTTGCCCACGACGGCGTCCTGAAGTTCGGCGAGCCAGTGCTTGGCGACTGCCTGACCTGTGCCGGGTGTGCTGGTGCCGTCCGCGTTGTGGATGCCGTAGCTGCCGATCATCGCGTCGACAGAGGCCAGCAGGTCGGGGTCGATCACCCACGTGATGTCGAGATCCTTGCCCAGGGAGACCATCTGCTCCAGGCGACCGCCCGGGGAGATCTCCTCGGTGAGGTCCTCGTTCAGAAAGACAGGAGTCTGCTGCTCGCCCGGGCCGGTCTCCGCCGTCATGTGGACTGTGGAGATCAGCGGCCACAGGTACGTCGTGCGCGTCCTCGTGTCCGCTTCCTCGGGCTGCCACGGCAGGAACGTCCGCTGGATCCCGAGCACCTGCTCGTACGGTTCCGCGGCGGTCTCGCCGGACAGAGAGACGCCGATCTGGTAGACGCCGTCCTGGCCGAGATCCAGCTCGTCGACCGGTACGGAGATGGTGAACGGCTGGGCGACGCCCGGGGCGATCTTCGGGAACTTCTCGACGTACTTGCCGCCGATCTCTGTTCCGTCGGCGCCCGATACGTAGTCGGTGCGCGCGGCGACGTCGTCGATCCCTGAGCGGGTGGTCAGCCTCTGTCCCACGCGCAGGTCCACATGGGCGGCTGTGACAGCTTGCTTGCCCTTGTTCAGCACCGTGCCGGACACGGTCAGGGTGTCCCCGTCCGTGGGGGCGCTGGGGGTGAGGGAGTCGACGGAGACGACCACCTGGTCCGAGGGGGCGGCGTACGCGGGCTCCGAGGCGGGTAGCTGGAGCAGACCGGCCAGTAGGGGCGCCCCCGTGAGGAGCACTCCGGCCCGCCGGAACCACCGGCGCGCGGGAGAGGGAGTCAGCCCCGGGAAGTCTGCCGCCTCGGCCACGCGTTCGCCCGTCCCTAGTCGTCAGTGGTCGTCGGAATGTGCGTCCACGCATGGTAACGATGCGCGCTGAGGGGAAGTGCCGCAGACTGCTCCACAAGATCGTGGAACACGGGTCGGGTGTCCTCTATGTGCGTGTATTGATGGAGGAGTCCCCGGCGGAATGCGTGGACGTTTTATGGAGGCGCGGGTCGTCGCCCGGGCCACGTACCCTTTTCTGTTGTGCCGAACGCTAACGAAGACAATGCCAGTGACCTGAGTCAGGTGCAGCACCAGGCCGTGAGTGAGCTGCTGCGGGTGGCCCCGGTCGCCGACGACCTTGCCCGCCTTTTCCAGGAGGCCGGGTTCTCGCTCGCCCTGGTCGGCGGTTCCGTCCGGGACGCGCTGCTGGGCGGGCTCGGCAACGACCTGGACTTCACGACCGACGCCCGGCCCGAGGACGTACTGAAGATCGTCCGGCCCTGGGCGGATGCCGTGTGGGAGGTCGGGATCGCCTTCGGGACGGTGGGGGCACAGAAGCATGCCCGCGTCGGAGACGCTGACCGGAACATTCAGATCGAGGTGACGACGTATCGGTCGGAGGCGTACGACCGGACCTCACGCAAGCCCGAGGTGTCGTACGGCGACTCCATTGAGGAGGACCTCGTACGGCGCGACTTCACGGTGAACGCGATGGCCGTGGCGCTGCCGGAAAAGGTGTTCATCGATCCGCACGGCGGACGTGTGGACCTGGCGAAGCGGGTACTGCGCACGCCGGGCACGCCTGAGGAGTCCTTCTCGGACGACCCGCTGCGGATGATGCGGGCTGCCCGGTTCGCCGCCCAGCTCGACTTCGAGGTGGCGCCCGAGGTCGTCGCCGCCATGACCGACATGGCCGGGCGCATCGAGATCGTCTCGGCCGAGCGGGTACGGGACGAGCTGAACAAGCTGATCCTTTCCGCTCACCCGCGCAAGGGCCTGACCCTGCTGGTGGACACAGGCCTTGCCGACCATGTCCTGCCCGAGCTGCCGGCGCTGCGCCTGGAGCGTGACGAGCATCATCGGCACAAGGACGTCTATGAGCACACGCTGATCGTTCTGGAGCAGGCGATCGAGCTGGAGCAGAACGGTCCCGATATCGTTCTGCGGCTGGCCGCGCTGCTCCACGACATCGGCAAGCCGCGCACGCGGCGCTTCGAGGAGGACGGGCGGGTCTCGTTCCACCATCACGAGGTGGTCGGGGCGAAGATGGTCAAGAAGCGGATGGCGGCGCTCAAGTACTCCAACGATCTGGTGAAGGACGTGTCGCAGCTGGTTGAACTCCACCTGCGCTTCCATGGGTACGGCACCGGGGAATGGACGGACTCGGCGGTCCGCCGCTACGTCCGGGATGCGGGCCCCCTCCTCGACCACCTCCACAAGCTGACTCGCTCGGACTGCACCACGCGGAACAAGCGCAGGGCCACGGCACTCTCGCGGGCGTACGACGGCCTGGAGGAGCGCATCGCCGCCCTCCAGGAGCAGGAGGAACTGGACTCGATCCGCCCCGATCTCGACGGCAACCAGATTATGGAGATCCTGGGCATCGGGCCTGGGCCGGCGATTGGGCAGGCGTACAAGTTCCTGCTCGAGTTGCGGCTGGAGAACGGGCCGATGGAGCAGGAGTCAGCAGTGGCGGCACTCAAGGAGTGGTGGGCCGAGCAGGGCTGAGTGTGTTCCGGTGCGATGTTTCACGTGAAACATCGCACCGGAACACACGGAGAGGGCCGGTGTTTCACGTGAAACACCGGCCCTCTCCGTGTGTGCGTGCCGTGTCCTGCTCAGACTTCCTTGAGGCAGAGCACGACATCGTGGCTGGCGCCCTGCTGGTAGTAGGAGATCGTCGCCTCCGTGACGGCTTTGCACTTGTCGGCGTCACTCGTGTTGTCGAACTTCTTGACGACCTTGTACTGGGCATCACTGGAAGTGCAGTCGACCTCATTGAGGTCGGCGTCCCTGTCCGAACCGTCGTTGTGCATACAGGCACCCACGGACGTCGTCTCGGCGTCACTCTGGTTGAAATACCACTTGCCCACGCCGACGGCTATCGCGACGACGATGAACACGCCTATGCGCAGCAGCTTCTTGCTGAAGGGTCTTCCCTTCGCGGGCGGCGGGACTGGAGCTCCCTGGAACGGAGCCCCCTGATGCGGCGGGTACGGCTGCTGGGGCGCCGTCGGCTGGATGGGCGCCGGGTTCTGGTCCTGCGGCGGCGGAGTCGTCACTCGGGGGTCCCCCTTGGATATGGGTGCGCTTGGCGTGAAGTAAGCCGCCCGTAAGTTACCGGGACCCACCGGCAACTCTGTACCTCAATGGGACTCTGTTGCCTTCATGTGACGCTTACTGACGTTCAAAGCGGGCCATAGTCGCTGCAATCGCCCCGTAGATAACGGCGACTGTGACCAAGAGGGGTACCGATCGGCCGTCGGGGGGCAGCATCAGGGCCGCCACCCCTGCCGCGCCGACGAAGGCGACGTTGAACAGCACGTCGTAGAGGGAGAAGATCCGGCCGCGGAAGCCGTCGTCGACCAAGGACTGGACGATGGTGTCCGTGGCGATCTTCGAGCCCTGCGTGACCAGGCCCAGAACGAACGCCGCGATCAGCATGGGCACCTCGGTGAACGACAGGCCGAGGCCGGGCACCAGTACCGCCGCCGCTGCGGCGCAGACCACGATCCAACCGCCTGGACCGAGTCGTCCGGCCGCAGCCGGTGTCACCACGGCCGCGACGAAGAACCCCGCGCCGGAGACGCCCACGGCGAGGCCCAGCAGGGCCAGCCCGTCGTCCGAGCCGTCCGACCAGGCGTACCGGCAGAGCATCAGCACCATGACCGTCAGGGCGCCGTAGCAGAACCGCATCAGCGTCATCGCGACCAGCGACCGGGCAGCCTCCAGACGCCCCGGCTCGGCCAGATGCCGTACCCCTGCGGCCAGGCCGCGAGCGGTGCCGGTGAGGGCTGCCCCCAGTCGAGGCTGCACCAACTCGGTGTCGGGGCCGAGGAGCTCCGGGTCGAGGCGGAGGGAGGAGAGCGACGCACAGAGATACAGGGCCGCGCCCAGGAGGACCACGGCGGCGTCGGAGTCGGAGGCAGCCAGTCGTACGACGAAGGCGAGTCCGCCGCCCGCCGTGGCGGCGAGCGTGCCGGCTGTCGGGGAGAGCGAGTTGGCGATCACGAGACGGTCGTCGTCAACCACTCGCGGCAAGGATGCCGAGAGCCCGGACAGAACGAAGCGGTTGACGGCGGTGACGCAGAGGGCGGATACGTAGAAGAGCCAGTCGGGCACGTGGCTCAGCATCAGTACGGCCGTCACACATGCCAGCAGGGCGCGCAGCAGATTGCCGTACAGGAAGACTTGCCGGCGTCGCCAGCGGTCCAGCAGGACGCCCGCGAAAGGGCCGACCAGGGAGTACGGCAGAAGCAGGACGGCCATCGCGGAGGCGATCGCGGCCGGCGAGGTCTGCTTCTCCGGCGAGAAGACGACGTACGCGGCGAGCGCGACCTGATAGACACCGTCCGCGCCCTGGGACAGCAGCCGTACGGCGAGCAGGCGCCGGAAGTTCCTCAGACGCAGGAGTACCCGCAGGTCACGCGCGACAGCCATGGGGCAAAGCCTCACATACGAGGAAGGTCCCCGGGCGGATGACCCGGGGACCCTCGACGGGCAGGAGCGACAAGCCTGTTGGGGCTTGAGCGGCGCTGGACTCCTCTCAGCGCTCGACTTCGCCCTTGATGAACTTCTCGACGTTTTCCCGTGCCTCGTCGTCGAAGTACTGGACCGGCGGGGACTTCATGAAGTAGCTCGACGCGGAGAGAATCGGGCCGCCGATGCCGCGGTCCTTGGCGATCTTCGCGGCGCGCACGGCGTCGATGATGACGCCGGCCGAGTTCGGGGAGTCCCAGACCTCCAGCTTGTACTCCAGGTTCAGCGGGACGTCGCCGAACGCGCGACCCTCCAGGCGGACGTACGCCCACTTGCGGTCGTCGAGCCAGGCCACGTAGTCCGACGGGCCGATGTGGACGTTGTCGGCGCCGAGTTCGCGGTCACGGATCTGGGAGGTGACGGCCTGCGTCTTGGAGATCTTCTTGGACTCCAGGCGGTCACGCTCGAGCATGTTCTTGAAGTCCATGTTGCCGCCGACGTTCAGCTGCATCGTGCGGTCGAGGACCACTCCCCGGTCCTCGAACAGCTTCGCCATCACGCGGTGCGTGATCGTGGCGCCGACCTGCGACTTGATGTCGTCACCGACGATCGGGACGCCCGCCTCGGTGAACTTGTCCGCCCACTCCTTGGTGCCGGCGATGAAGACCGGGAGAGCGTTGACGAAGGCGACCTTGGCGTCGATGGCACACTGGGCGTAGAACTTCGCTGCGGCCTCGGAACCGACGGGCAGGTAGCAGACGAGGACGTCGACCTGCTTGTCCTTGAGGACCTGGACGACGTCGACCGGGTCCTGGTCGGACTCCTCGATGGTCTCGCGGTAGTACTTGCCGAGCCCGTCGAGGGTGTGGCCGCGCTGGACCTGCACACCCGTCGAGGGGACGTCGCAGATCTTGATGGTGTTGTTCTCGGAGGCGCCGATGGCGTCCGCGAGGTCGAGACCGACCTTCTTCGCGTCGACGTCGAACGCGGCGACGAACTCCACGTCACGGACGTGGTACTCCCCGAACTGCACGTGCATGAGTCCCGGGACCCTGGACGCCGGATCGGCGTCCTTGTAGTACTCGACTCCCTGCACCAGCGACGCGGCGCAGTTGCCCACGCCGACGACGGCTACGCGAATGGAACCCATTCGGTTGCTCCCTGTGTGTACGAGTGAGGACCTGAGCGGTCCTCACGTGGCGGTGTCGTCGGACGGACCGGTCCGGGAGTCGTCCTCCCGAGACCGGGGCAGGCCGCCCGTCGCTCCAGATGTGGTGTCCTGCGAGTCGGGTTCCCCGGAAACGGCACCCTTGAGGTCCCGTCCGGCCCGCTCGCTCTCGATGAGCTCGTTCAGCCAGCGCACTTCGCGCTCCACGGACTCCATTCCGTGGCGCTGGAGCTCAAGGGTGTAGTCGTCGAGGCGCTCCCGCGTCCGTGTCAAGGAAGCGCGCATTTTCTCCAGACGCTCCTCCAGCCGGCCGCGGCGGCCCTCGAGCACGCGCATGCGTACATCGCGGGACGTCTGTCCGAAGAAGGCGAACCGAGCGGCGAAGTGTTCGTCCTCGTACGCGTCCGGGCCCGTCTGCGAGAGCAGCTCCTCGAAGTGCTCCTTACCTTCCGCCGTCAACCGATAGACGATCTTGGCGCGGCGCCCGGTGAGCGGAGCGGCGAGTGCGTCCTCGGGCGCATCCCCGGGCTCCTCGATCAACCAGCCGCTCGCGACCAGCATCTTGAGGCAGGGATACAGCGTGCCGTAGCTGAAGGCGCGGAACACACCCAGTGACGTATTGAGTCGTTTGCGCAGCTCATAGCCGTGCATCGGGGACTCGCGGAGCAGGCCGAGGACGGCGAACTCGAGGATCCCGGAGCGTCGGCTCATCGTCGCCTCCCTTCTCCCACGGTCCGACCGTGACGGTCTTCGGCACTGTTTATGCCGAGCTGATGTATCGACTCGATACATCTAGACGATAGAACGGCGCTGTGGATGGGACAAGGGGGGAGGTCGTGAACGGGATCACATCATCGATTCGTAGGAAGCAAGTTGCCTGATTTGGGGTGAACTTCGGGACTAGACAGGTTTTGACGGTGCGTAGTCTGTGCGCCATGCAGTCCACCGGGAACCGAGTGACGTTTGGGGACGTCGTCGTGCTTGGTGCGGTGCGGGTGAATGCGAACACAGCCGCATCCGTACTTTGGGGGGACCGGAAACCAGCCGCCGTTTCCAGGCGCGCACGGGTGCGCCTGCCCAAGGAGTAATCGTTCGATGAGCGAGCACCGTCGCAAACCGCCGCAGCCGCAGGGAGGCGGACGTGCCGAGGGCCGACGCGGCCAGTCCGGCTCGTCCTCCGGCCGCCGCGCGGCACCGCGAGGCGCAACCGAGTCTCCTTCCGACTCCTATGGATCGGGTTCCTATGGGTCGGGTCCCTACGGAGCAGAAGGTGACGAGCGCCAGTCCGGAGGCCGGGCCGATGCCCGACGCGCCGCCCAGAGAGGTACTGGCGGACGGCGCAGAACGGCCGAGGGCCCAGGCAGCGGACGCCGCGGCGGTCCCGACGGCCCGTACGGGCCTGGGCGCGGCAGAGGCCGCGCTGTCGGCCCCCCGCCCAAAAAGCGCTTCATCGACTATCCGCGCGCGGGCAGGTACGGAGCGGCGCGCTGGATGCCGTCGTGGCGGCAGGTGACGGGGCTGTTCATCGGCTTCGTGGGCAGCCTGGTGGCGGTGGCCGGCATCGGCTACGCCCTGGTGGGCGTGCCGGACGTCGCGAAGGCCGCCAATGCTCAGAACAACGTCTACTACTGGGCCGACGGCAGCCAGATGGTGGCGACCGGTGGTGAGACGAACCGTCAGATCATCGGCTACGAGCAGATTCCTCCGTCGATGCGGTACGCCGTGATGTCGGCCGAGAACAAGACCTTCGAGACCGACAGCGGCGTGGACCCGATGGGCATCGCTCGGGCCCTGTTCAACATGGCCAAGGGCGGTCAGACGCAGGGTGGGTCGACGATCACCCAGCAGTACGTGAAGAACGCCCGCCTGGACGACCAGTCGCAGACGCTCACGCGGAAGTTCAAGGAGCTGTTCATCTCCATCAAGGTCGGCACCAACGTCGACAAGAAGGAGATCATGGCCGGTTACCTGAACACCGCCTACTACGGCCGTGACTCCTACGGCATGCAGGCGGCCGCCCGCGCGTACTTCAACAAGGACGCCAAGGACCTGAGCGCCAGCGAGTGCGCGTTCCTGGCCGCCGTACTGAAGGGCGCCACGTACTACGACCCGGCCGGCAACGTGGCTGTCGACTCCGTTAACGCCACCGCGCAGAAGAACACCAAGCGGGCCGTGGAGCGATGGAGGTGGATCCTCGACGAGGAGGTCAAGGACGGGCGCATGACCCAGGCCGAACGCGCCACGATCAAGGCTTTCCCGAAGATCCAGAACCCGCGTTCCAACACCGCGCTGAGCGGCCAGATCGGCTACCTCGTCGACCTGGCCAAGGGCTACCTCATCAAAAACGCCGACAAGACCGGGATCACCGAAAGCGACCTTCAGCGGGGCGGTTACTCGGTCTACACGACCTTCGACAAGAAGAAGGTCGCAGCGCTGGAGAAGTCGGTCAAGAACGTCGAGAAGGCGAACATCAAGCCCGACGAGCGCCCGAAGACCGACAGGTTCGTCCAGTTCGGCGGCGCTTCCGTGGACCCCACGACCGGCGCGATCAAGGCCATCTACGGCGGTGAGGACGCGACCAAGCACTTCACCAACAACGCCGACACCACGGGCGCCCAGGTGGGGTCGACGTTCAAGACCTTCGTGCTCGCGGCCGCGATGAAGTGGGGTGTACGGAACCCCGATCTGGGCCCGGAACAGGCACAGGACGAGCGGACCCAGGTCTCCCCGGAAAGCATCTACAGCGGCAAGAACAAGCTGAAGATCAAGAACTACGACAACACTGTCTGGAAGGACAAGGACGACAAGGAGTGGCTGCAGCGCAACGACGGCGACGAGTCGTACAACGCGCCCACCTTCCGGATCGACCTGCGTGAGGCGATGCGGGTCTCCTCCAACTCCGCCTATGTCCAGCTCGGCATGGACGTCGGTCTGGACAAGGTCAGGGAGTCCGCCACCGACGCGGGCATCCTCGACAGCAGCCTGGCGAGCGCCGACTTCCCGTCGTTCTCGATCGGTACTTCCAGCCCGAGCGCGATCCGTATGGCCGGCGCCTACGCGACCTTCGCGGCCAGCGGCAAACAGAACACCCCGTATTCGGTCGAGAAGGTCACCGACAAGACCGGCACGACCTTCGATCACGCGCGGATCGCCAAGCCCAAGCGGATGTTCACCGCCCAGGTCGCCAACAACGTCACCGATGTCCTCAAGACCGTGGTCGACAAGGGAACGGGTACGGCGGCCCAGCTGACTGGCCGTGACGTGGCTGGAAAGACCGGTACCACCGACGGCAACAAGTCGGCCTGGTTCGTCGGATACACCCCGCAGCTGTCCACCGCGATCAGCATGTACCGGATGGACGACGACGAGACCAACAAGAACCGCGAGTTCCTGGAGATGTACGGCACAGGTGGTCAGGAGAAGATCCACGGGGCCTCGTTCCCGGCGGAGATCTGGCACGACTACATGGAACAGGCGCTCGAGGGCGAGCCGGCGAAGGCCTTCCCCACTCCCGAGCCCTTCGGCGAGGTCGTCGACGAGGACCCGCTGCCGAGTCCGACTCCCTCTGTCACCGAGAGCGAGGAAGCGACGCCGACGCCGAGCCCGACGCCCACCGAGACCGAGGTCGAGCCCTCTCCCTCGCCCTCCCCGAGTGACACCTGCGGCCCCTTCGACGTCAACTGCCAAGACCCCGGGGGAGCCGGGACCGGGGGCGCGGACGCGGGCACTACCGACGGCGGAGTGACATCCAGCCCAAGTCCTACAGAGAGCGACGGGCAAAGCAACGGCAACGCGAACGGCAACGGCGGTGACGGCGGTGGTCCTGGTACCGACAACGGAGGCATCTTCGGCTGACCGATCGGTTGGCCGAGGTATCGCCCGGTGCGTGTGTTTCACGTGAAACACCGATCCGGTACACGCTGTTTCACGTGAAACATGGGGCCGTCGCACCACCAGGTGCGGCGGCCCCCGGCGTATCCCCAGGCGCGTACGGCAGGATGAGGCCCATGCCCAGTGCAGAGACGACGCAAGCGAGCGTGCGCGAGCCGGATCCGGTACGGCCGACCAAGGACGACGAGATCGCCGTGGCCGGCAGCGAGCTGATCGGCGGCCCCATCGGACGACGTGCCCTGCTGGGGACGTCCTGGTGGACTCCGGTACGGGTGGTCGCGCTCGTAGCGATCGGCATGTTCGCCCTCGGCCTGGTCCAGAAGGCGCCCTGCTACAACGGCGGCTGGTTCTTCGGGGCCAGTACGCAGTACACGCACGCCTGCTACTCCGACATTCCGCACCTCTATCAGGGGCGCGGATTCGCCGACGGACTCGTGCCGTACTTCGACAAGCTCTCCGGCGACATGGAGTACCTCGAGTACCCGGTGCTGACTGGCGTGTTCATGGAGGTGGCTGCCTGGCTCACACCCGGCAGCGGCACCATCCAGCACCAGGAGCAGTGGTACTGGTTCGTCAACGCCGGGATGCTGATGGTGTGCGCGGCGATCATCGTCGTATGCGTGTCGCGTACCCAAGCTCGACGGCCCTGGGACGGCCTGCTGGTCGCTCTGGCGCCCGCCTTCGTCCTCACCGCCACCATCAACTGGGATCTCCTGGCAGTCGCTCTCACGGCTGCGGCGATGCTGATGTGGTCCCGGGGGCGGGCTCTCGCCTTCGGTGTTCTGCTGGGGCTCGCCACGGCGGCCAAGCTTTATCCCGTGCTGCTGCTGGGCCCCCTGCTCGTGCTGTGCTGGCGGGCGGGCACGTGGCGGCCGTTCGGGAAGGTGCTGGGAGGCGCTGTCCTGGCCTGGGCCGCCGTGAACCTTCCGGTGATGTACTTCGCCTTCGACGGCTGGTCGAAGTTCTATACCTTCAGCCAGGAACGGGGCGTCGACTTCGGCTCCTTCTGGCTGATCCTCGCCCAGCGCTCGGACAACCCGCTCACCAAAGACACCGTGAACCTCTTCGCGACGCTCCTGATGCTGGTCTCGGCCGCCGGCATCGCGGCACTCACGCTGACCGCCCCACGCCGTCCGCGCTTCGCCCAGCTCGCCTTCCTGATCGTCGCGGCCTTCATCCTCACCAACAAGGTCTACTCACCCCAGTACGTCCTGTGGCTGGTTCCCCTCGCCGTCCTGGCCCGCCCGAAATGGCGGGACTTCCTGATCTGGCAGGCGTGTGAAGTCGCGTACTTCCTGGGGATCTGGATGTACCTCGCCTACACGACCAGCGGCGACGCCCACAAGGGCCTTCCCACCGAGGGCTACCAATTCGCCATCGCCGTCCACCTGGTGGGCACGCTGTACCTGTGCGCCGTGGTCGTCCGGGACATCCTCATGCCGGAGCAGGACGTGGTGCGCCGGGCCGGTGACGACGACCCGTCCGGGGGTGTGCTCGACGGTGCACCAGACGCTTTCGTACTCGGCCCCGCGGCTCGTCCCCCGCAGCACGCAGTTCCCTTCGACGGGCCGCATGTGGAGTGGGGCAGCCGAAGGGAACGCGGGGATGACGGGCGTTCGCTCTGAGCGAACGCGGTGCGAGGAGTCGTGCGAAAGGCCGTACACGGAGCCCGTGTACGGCCTTTCGCACAACCTCAGCTACGTGATCAGCGGTCGACGATCCGGTCGAACTGCGTGGTGGTGTGCCGCAGATGGGCCACCAACTCCTCACCGACCTTCGGCTCCGGGGCGTCCGAGGGAACGAAGAGGATCGACACCTGCATGTGCGGCGGCTCGGCGAACCAGCGCTGCTTGCCGCCCCAGACGAACGGGGCGAGATTCCGGTTGACCGTGGCCAGGCCGGCGCGGGCGACGCCCTTGGCGCGCGGCATGACGCCGTGGAGGGCCTTGGGGGCCTCCAGGCCCACCCCGTGCGAGGTACCACCCGCCACGACCACCAGGTAGCCGTCCGAGGCCGCCTTCTGCTGCCGGTAGCCGAAGCGGTCGCCCTTGGCCACCCGGGTGACGTCCAGGACCGCGCCGCGGTACTCCGTGGCCTCGTGGTCCCCCAGCCACAGCCGCGTGCCGATACGGGCGCGGAAGCGGGTCTGCGGGAACTGCTGCTGAAGCCGCGCGAGGTCCTCGGCCTTGAGATGGCTGACGAACATGGTGTGCAGGGGCAGCCGGGCCGCGCGCAGCCGGTCCATCCAGCCGATGACCTCCTCCACGGCGTCCGAACCGTCGGTACGGTCCAGAGGCAGGTGGATCGCGAAGCCTTCGAGCCGCACGTCCTCTATGGCGGCGTGCAGTTGGGGCAGTTCCTGTTCGGTCACCCCGTGACGCTTCATGGAGGACATGACCTCGATGACGACACGGGCACCGACGAGCCCGTGCACCCCGTCCACCGACGACACCGAGCGGATGACGCGATCGGGCAGCGGGACTGGCTCCTCGCCCCGTCTGAAGGGCGTCAGAACCAGCAGGTCACCGCCGAACCAGTCCTTGGTCCGCGCGGCCTCGTACGTCGTGCCGACGGCCAGAATGTCCGAGCCCAGCCGAGTGGCCTCCTCCGCGAGCCGCTCGTGCCCGAAGCCATAGCCGTTGCCCTTGCAGACCGGGACGATCCCGGGGAACTGCTCGGACACGTGCTTGTGGTGCGCACGCCAGCGCGCGGTGTCGACGTAGAGCGTGAGCGCCATGGCCGGGACCTGGAACCTTTCTCGTGGCTGTGCTGCCTCAGAGGGATGAGCGGAAAATCCGGTACGTCAGCGGCGTGACATGTAGATGTCGAGCGCCTTGTGGAGCAGCTTGTTGAGCGGGAAGTCCCACTCACCGAGGTACTCGGCAGCTTGCCCACCCGTGCCGACCTTGAACTGGATGAGGCCGAAGAGGTGATCCGTCTCGTCCAGCGAGTCGGAGATGCCGCGCAGGTCGTAGACCGTGGCGCCCAGCGCATAGGCGTCACGCAGCATCCGCCACTGCATGGCGTTCGAGGGACGGACCTCACGCCCGATGTTGTCCGAGGCGCCGTAGGAGTACCAGACGTGCCCGCCGACGATCAGCATCGTCGCGGCCGAAAGGTTCACTCCGTTGTGGCGGGCGAAGTAGAGCCGCATGCGGTTGGGGTCCTCGGTGTTGAGGGCCGTCCACATGCGCTGGAAGTACGAGAGCGGGCGGGGCCGGAAGTGGTCGCGCACCGCCGTGATCTCGTACAGCCGCTGCCACTCCTCCAGGTCGTGGTAGCCGCCCTGGACGACCTCGACCCCGGCCTTCTCGGCCTTCTTGATGTTGCGGCGCCACAACTGGTTGAAGTTCCTGAGGACTTCTTCCAGCGAGCGGTTGGCGAGCGGCACCTGGTAGACGTAGCGAGGCTGTACGTCGCCGAAGCCGGCGCCGCCGTCCTCGCCCTGCTGCCAGCCCATACGACGCAGCTTGTCGGCGACCTCGAAGGCGCGCGGCTCGATGAAGTCCGCCTCGATGTCGCGCAGCCGCTTCACGTCCGGGTTCTGGATCCCGGATTTGATGGACGTGGCCTCCCAGCGCCGGATGATCACCGGCGGGCCCATCTTCACGGAGAAGGCGCCCTGCTGCTTGAGGTGCGCCAGCATCGGCTGGATCCAGTCGTCGAGATTCGGCGCGAACCAGTTGATGACCGGGCCCTCGGGGAGATACGCGAGATACCGCTTGATCTTGGGCAACTGGCGGTACAGCACGAGGCCCGCGCCGACCATGTCGCCCGTCCGCTCGTCGAACCACCCGAGGCTCTCCGATCGCCACTCCGCCTTGACGTCTGCCCAGGCCGGAACCTGCATGTGGCTCGCCGACGGCAGGCTCTGGACGTACGCCAGATGCTGCTCGCGGCTGATCGTCCTCAGGGTCAGGCTCATTGTGGGGCGCTCCTCGGGCTGGTGTGTCCCCATGG
>Ga0136846_1217548_pt1 | contig 27846 bp, 26 predicted proteins | sample HopSoiMetagenom2_FD_96841 | JGI IMG/M metagenome (GOLD analysis project Ga0136846, IMG submission 96841) | Grasslands soil microbial communities from Hopland, California, USA - 2 Assembly 2016 (version 4) | ecosystem: Environmental > Terrestrial > Soil > Grasslands | place: USA: Hopland... | reverse complement strand
TCGAAGTTGACCAGGTCCGCGCCCATCGCGGCCTTGGCGTGATCCGGACGGCGCGGGTCCGGGCGCGTCGCACCGAAGGCCGCAACGCGAGTGGAGGACCGGAAGGCCCGAGAAATTTGCCTCGCGAGGAAGACCGCAGGTCGGGGAAATTTGTCGGGCCGCACGGTTGCGGCGATGAAAGCCCGAGGCGAAGCGCAACGAAGAGAAGCGCCGCCGTGCCCGCGCCAGGATTCACGACACATACAAGGCCGTGGGCGTGCACCTGATCCCGAAGGGACGCATGGCCCAGGCACCCGTACCGCAGCAACGGCTTTCCGGCCTGGACCCGGACGCAGTCCAAGTCCAAGCCGGCTGACCAGGAAAGCACCCCTGGAACGCTCCACAGCGTTGTGGCGGCAGAAGCGATCGGCATCGGCGGCATGGAAGGAAATCAGGAATTCACGGCGAGGACCTATCCACGAACCTGGATGATCGGCCGTTCCCGGCTGTCAGACCCGCTGCCCGCCACGGACTGCCTCGAGCGCACCGACCTTCTCGGTAATGCGCGACTCGATGCTCGCCCGATGGGCCGCCACCAGCGTGACGGTGCCGTCGAACACGAGTTCGTGGTCGTCATGTGCCTGGACGCGGAACGTCGCGCTGCGTTCGCCCAGGCCCTCCACCCATCCCCGAAGCCGCAGCCGTGTCGCCGGTGGGATCGCGCCGCGATGCTCGATGTGCACGGTGCGGCCCACGACCACCTCCACCATCGAGTCGACATGCCTCTGCATTTCGCGGATGCAGATGGACTCGACGACCGCGACCAGATACCCAGTCGCCAGACATTCGATCAGCGTCTGCGCATAGTCGCTGCCGTGCGGCAGCCTCGCAAACAATGACCGAGCGGTCTGGTCTTGCGGTACGGCATAGGTTTCTTCGAAGCAGATTTCGCTGACGCCTTGTTGATTCATGGGATGTGAGGGATGGAATCGTCGAGCTCTCAAATCGGGAGAGATGCGTACGCCTCTGGATCGGAACCCTCACGATGCTCACGCGATGCACCGGCGCAGCCAACCTAACGGGGCATGCCGGGGCGTATCGCAGAGGGGGAACCTATCTCTTCGGGCGCTCAACGCCACCACGGCGTGTCCGCCGTCCTGCCCTCGTCGCAAACGAAAACGCGCGCGGCACACCTGCCGCGCGCGTTTTATCTCGCACATCCAAGGCCCCGGCCTGCGGCCGGGGTCTCATGCCTATGCGACTGCCGCCAGTTCCTCGCGGTCTTCGGCTTCGGCAGCGGTTTCATCCGCGGTCAGCACCGCCTCGATCCCCGACGATCTCGGCGTTTCGGGACTCGGTTCCGCCGCGCCCCTGAACATCACCGGCAGCCACCTGAATCGCCCCGGGTTTTCTAGACACCTCTGAGCCTCAAACCTGAGGCCCAATAGGAGGTGCCATGAGTAAGCAGAGATATCCCGAAGAACTCAAGGCCGAAGCGGTCAAGCAGATCACCGAGCGCGGCCACAAGGTGGCCGATGTGTCGGCCCGGCTAGGCGTGAGTCAGCATAGTCTTTATCAATGGATCAAGGCCCAGCGCATGCCCGCCGGTGATCGGCAGGCACAGGTGTCGCAGACAGACGAACTGCGGCGGCTGAAGGCCGAGCTCAAGCGTGTGACCGAGGAGCGCGACATCCTAAAAAAGGCCGCAGCGTACTTTGCCAAGCAGTCCGGGTGAAGTACGCATTCATCGAGCGCCATGAAGGCGAGCACAGCGTTCGCAGGCTGTGCAAGGTCATGGCCGTTCACCCCAGCGGCTACTACGCCTGGAAGGTCGAGCCGATGAGTCTTCGTGGCAAGGACGATCGACGTCTGCTGGGCCTTCTCAAGCACGCCTGGCTGGAGAGTGGCGGCGTCTATGGCTAACCCCAGGCGTCGCCACAACACCGCTGGCGACTTGTCGCCCGTAGAGTTCGAGCGACGCCATTTCCAACGGCTCAACGGTGTCTAAGGAAGCCGGGGCGATTCAATCCGGGCTCGAACGAGATCGATTGTGGTTCTTTGCTTATCGGACTCTGGTTCAAGGCTGAATGTCGTGCCGAGTTGCCCGTAAATATTTCGCAGGCAGCAGAAGCAGTTCCTGCATTTGTGCTCCAACGGGCCTTGTGACTGGTAGCGGAGGCAAGTGGTCACGCTGAAGATCTTCAAGTCGACCTCTCAAGAAATCTCGGAAAAAAGTGTTCCCCTTCACCTGATTGGCCAGCGCTTTGACCGCTCGGCGCGCCCGCGATGAACCGACCGCACGCGTTCACGCCAGATTCACAGACGACCGCCGACAACTCCTTCCGAGCAGAGCCGAACAGGCAATGCCCAGGCAACGGCAGACGACGCCTGTGACGAGGTCACGCAAGCGGCGCCGCGGCTTGAGCAAGAAGGCGCGCGTGTCGACCTGGTTGAGACCCATGGCGGGCGTAGCACGCCGGCCGCGCAAAGCCAAGCGCCAGGCCGCATGCAGATGATCGCAAGCACCCGCGCCACCTGTGGTCGTTGTGCACACGTGGATGGCGCCAGTGGCGCATGCGAGCAATCCTGCGATCGATCTCTCGCGACGATCTGCTGATCGTCTTCATACCGGTAACGCTTGGGAACCACAGAAGCGCCTGCTGGCTGCCCACCGGCATTTACGAATCAGCGGCCCTCTACCGGCGCCGTTCGGTCGTTCGCGGTCAACTGCGAGAGCACCATGGCACTGCCCTCAGCGCGGCTGCGCAAGCACACGACTTACCGTGAAGCCCAGCGCGAGCGCTGAGGGGAGGATGTGAAGTGCGTAATGCCGCGCGGTTTGAACCTTCGCGCGAGCGAACTCACCGGAAACCGACGAACTGTCCGGACGGCCAAGCACAACGACCGCCGCACGCGCGAGTTGCCAGCCGCCCATCACGATGCCGAGCATCTTGAGGTACGGCACCGACACTTCGAGCGCCAATTGCAGGTCCTTTTGAGTGACCTCAACGAGCGCACCGGAGGCCTCTTCGAGGGCGCGAAGGGCCGCCTCCATGGCTGCCTGAATCTGTGAGATCTGCGCGTCGCCGGCGTGCGCTCGAAGCGCGGGCAGCACGGTTGCCATCCGGCGATGCAACTCGTCAAGCGTAGCGGCGCCGGGCGTGCGCAGGATCTTGCGGCCCACCAGGTCAGCGGCCTGGATGCCCGTGGTCCCTTCGTAGATGGCCGCCACCCGGATGTCGCGCAGATGCTGGGCCACGCCCGTCTCCTCCACGTAGCCGGCGCCACCATGGATCTGGATGCCCGTCGAAGCCACCTCCGCGCCGGTCTCGGTCATCCAGCCCTTGAGAACCGGAATCATCAGGTCCACCAAGCCTTGGAACTGAAGGCGGGTGTCGGAATCCGGATGCTTTTTGGCCAGGTCCAGCCACCCGGCAACCACCAAGGCGGCCGCGCGCATCGCCTCCGTCTGCGCGCGCATGGTCTGGAGCATCCGCCGCACATCGGGGTGGCTAGCGATCGGCACCGACTCATTCGCCCCCGGTACCCTGCCTTGCAGCCGGATCCGCGCGTACGCCTGCGCCTGCTGAAGCGCGCGCTCAGCGATCCCCAGGCCCTCCAGCGCCACGCCCAGGCGAGCCGCGTTTACCATCACGAAGATGTAGTCCAGCCCCGCTCCGGACTCGCCGACGAGTTCGGCCACCGCCCCGCCCGACTCGCCGTGCTGCACGATGCAGGTCGGGCTCGCATGCTGACCGAGCTTCTTCTCAATGGCGGTGATCCGCACGTCGTTGCGTTCGCCCAGCGAGCCGTCGCCGCGGATCAGGTGCTGGGAGACCACGAACATCGAGATGCCCTTAACGCCCGAAGGCGCGTCCGGAAGCCGAGCCAGCACGAGATGCACGATGTTGTCCACCATGTCGTGATCGGCATAGGTGATGAAGCACTTCTGTCCATGGAGCCGGTAGCTGCCGTCCGCCTGAGGCACCGCCCGCGTGCGGATGGCGGCCAAGTCGGAACCGGCCTGCGGCTCGGTGAGGTTCATCACCCCACCCCACTCCCCGCTCACCAGCCGCGGCAGGTACCTGGCCTTCTGCGCATGCGAGCCGTGCTGCGCAAGCGCTTCGACCGCCCCAGTCGTCAAAAGGAAGTTAGCTGAGAACGCCAGATTCGCGGCCTTCCACATCTCACCCACAGCGGCAGTCACTACGTGCGGCAGCGCCTGCCCGCCGTGCTCGACCGGCGCGCCCAAGCCACCCCAACCACCCTCCACATACAGACCGTACGCCTCGCGGAAGCCCGGCGGCATGCGCACCTTGCCGTCCATCATCTGCGCACCGATGCGGTCGCCCACCACATTCAAGGGAGCGAGAACGCCGCTGGCGAAGCGTCCGGCTTCGGACAGTACCGCATCAATCACGTCCCGCGACACCGCGTCATCTTCCTCCGTCGCCTGGAGCATTTGCGGGTCCACCAACTCCGTCAACACGAAACGGATGTCGTCCAGCGGGGCTGAATAGCCGTTCATTTGGCCACCTCCGCAACGCGGCTGGTGCGCCGCTTGGTGCCGTCGACGTCTGGCGAAGAAGGCGAGGAGGCTTGCGCAACACGCGCGGGGCCACCTTGTGTGCGAAGTGCAGTCCCGGCAGATGTCTTCCGCGCTACGGCGCTCGCAGCCGTGGTCTTGCCTGCAGTCCTAGAGCGCTGCGTCTCCCGCGGCGGGAACTTCGAGGGCGAGGACTTCGCCATCGCCGACTTCGCAGGTGTCGACCCTGCAGGCGTGGTCTTCGCAGCTACGGTCTTTTCCGGTGCCGCCGGCGGCGCATACAGCGACGTCACCAAGGTCCTTGACAGCCTTTCGCGAAAGTCGCGCTCGAGCTCACCCCGCATCGAAGTGAGTACCGAGTGGACGCGGCAGCGGTCCTTCCAGTCGGAGAACGGATTCTCCACCGAGAAGAGCGCCATGTCCTGCTCGGCCACCGCGTCGAAGACATCGAGCAGCGTGATGACCGCGGGATCTCGCCCGATCACCACACCACCATCGCCGCCGCGCGTCGAGGCGAGAAGACCGGCGCGCACGAGGCGCGCGACGATCTGGCGCACACGCGACGCGTTGACGTTAACCCAACGCGCAATGGTCTGGGTCGAAATCATGTCGGGTCCGTGGTAGGCCACGAACGACAGGATGTAGCAGGCAGTCACGAACTTGGTGGACTTCACTCCGTCTCCTTAAAAAATGTTGCGTGCCCTCGGCACGAGCCTCGGGGTCGCGTGTCGCTGCCGCCGAACAATACGGCTTGGGTCAATCCGCATTGACATCAAAAAACCGCAATGCTACCTTGAATGCATATGCAATCGTAACTTTAACCAACAACATGGCAGACGCGCAACCGACGCGCCCGCTATGTTGCTTCCATCCATGAAAACACGCATCACAGAACTTCTCTCCATCCGCTACCCCATCCTCCAAGGAGGCATGATGTGGGTCGGACGCGCGCCGCTGGCCGCGGCGGTGTCTAACGCCGGTGGTCTGGGCACGCTCACGGCGCTGACCCAACCCTCACCCGACGCGCTGCGCGCAGAGATCGAACGCTGCCGCGCCCTGACCAATCTGCCGTTCGCCGTGAACCTCACGATCTTGCCGGCCGCCTCGCCACCGCCTTACAGGAAATACGCCGAGGCGATTGTGGAGAGCGGCATACGGATCGTCGAGACGGCGGGCAACCACCCTGCGGAAATCACCGATCTCTTCCTGCGGCAAGGCCTGAAGATCGTGCACAAGTGCACCTCGGTCAGACATGCGCTCTCGGCGCAGAAGCGCGGCGTCAGCGCCGTGAGCATCGACGGCTTCGAGTGCGCAGGCCACCCCGGGGAAGACGACATCCCCGGGCTGATCCTGATCCCTGCCGCCGCTCGCGCACTCGACATTCCCGTGATCGCCTCCGGCGGTATCGCCGACGGCCGAGGCATGGCCGCGGCGCTCGCACTGGGCGCGGACGGCGTGAACATGGGCACCCGCTTCATGCTGACGCGCGAGGCACCGCTTCACGACGAGGTCAAGGCGGCGCTCGCCTCGGCCAGCGAGCGCGACACCGCGCTGATCTTCCGCCCCCTGCGCAACACCGCCCGCGTCTTTCGCAACCGAACGGCCCAGGAAGTCCTGGCACTGGAGGGTCGGCCTGGGGGCGCCGAGTTCGAGGCGCTGCGCCCACTCGTGGCGGGGGCCCGCGGGCGCGCAGCGCTCGAGAGCGGCCAGACCGACGACGGGCTCATTTGGGCGGGCATGTGCCTGGGCCTGATCGACGACGTCCCCTCCTGCGCCGAACTCATCGAGCGCATGGTGCGAGAGTGCCGCGAGCGCATTGCGCTCGTTCAGGCGCGCCTTTGCGAGGGAGCAGAACGGCCTTGAAGCTGGCGAAATCTCTGTTGACACCGTCGCGGTCGGCGATTAAATTTCCGACATTGCTATTGCAACGATAACCAATACATATCGATGGGACGACATCCTCGAACCGTCAGGAGACAAAGACAATGAATTCGAGCCTCGTGCGGCGCCAAACGGTCGCCGACCTTCTCAGACGAACTGCCGGTCGGCTTCCGAACAAGACAGCCGTCATCTGCGGGGACGTGCGATGGACCTACCGTGAATTCGATGCGATCTGCGATCGGCTCAGCGGATCGCTGGGCGAGATGGGGCTGCAAGTCGGCGACCGGGTCGCCATCCTGGCGCGGAACTCGCACGCTTTCGTTGCGATGCGCTTTGCCATCGCGCGCGCCGGTGGCGTGCTCGTTCCGGTCAACTTCATGCTCAAACCCGAGGAGATGGCGCACATCCTGCGTCATTCGGAGGCGCGAATCCTGTGCACGGACAGCGAGCTCGCAGCGCAGGCTTGCGCTGCTGCCGCACTCGGCACGCAGATCGAGCAGTTCGTCTGGCTGCCCGGCGAAGTGCCATCGCAGCCGGCCGAGGGCATGCAGGTGTTCAACGATCTGGCGCAAGGTCCCGCGCAAGTGCCACAGGACGAGCCAGTGATCGAGGGAAGCACCCTTGCCCAGATCCTCTATACAAGCGGTACCGAGTCGTTGCCCAAAGGCGCGATGCTCACCCACGAGGCTGTCGTCGCGCAGTACGTCAGCTGCATCGTCGCGGGTGAGTACGCGACGGCCGACACCATGCTGCACGCGATGCCGCTTTTTCACTGCGCGCAACTCGACACCTTCTTCGGCCCTTGCGTCTACAACGGCGTTACCAACATCATCACTGCCTCGCCCGCCCCCGAATCGGTGATCCCAAAGATCGCGCAGCATGGTGTCACCGCCCTGTTTGCGCCGCCCACCGTGTGGATCTCTCTGATGCGCTCGCCGCTCTTCGAGCAGTTCGACCTGAGCAGCCTCGCGAAGTGCTACTACGGCGCCTCGATCATGCCGGTGGCCGTGCTGCAGGAGATGCAGCGGCGTCTTCCGCGCGTGCGCTTCTGGAATTTCTATGGCCAGACCGAGATCGCGCCCACGGCCACTGTCCTCGGCCCCGAAGACCAGATCCGCAAGGCGGGCTCTGCAGGGCGGCCGGTACTCAATGTCGAAACCCGCATCGTCGACGACGCCGGCAATCCGCTGCCCGCCGGAGTCATGGGCGAGATCGTGCACCGGTCGCCCCAATTGCTCAGTGGCTATTTCAAGGACGAGGCGCGCACCGCGGAAGCCTTCGCCGGCGGCTGGTTCCACAGCGGCGATCTCGGCGTGATGGACGACGAAGGCTTCCTGACCGTCGTCGACCGCAAGAAGGACATGATCAAGACCGGCGGGGAGAACGTGGCGAGTCGAGAGGTCGAGGAGACGATCTACCGGCACCCGGCGGTTTCCGAGGTCGCGGTCGTCGGGCTGAGCGACCCGGTCTGGATCGAGGCGGTCACAGCCATCGTGGTCGTGAAGTCGGGGCATTCGCTCGACGAAGCCACCCTCATCGCTCACTGCCGAGGCTCGCTAGCTGGGTTCAAGACGCCCAAGCGAGTGATCTTCGCGGACGGCCTGCCGCGCAATCCAAGCGGAAAGATCCTCAAGCGCGACCTGCGCCTTCAGCACGAGCGGCCCGCGCCCGCAGCCGCCTGAGACGCCCCCGGGCGGGGGTGCCGCCGAATCACCGAATACCAACGAAGGAGACAGACATGCGAACAACCCGATTCCCTCTGCGCGCTCACTTGCGCGCCCCTCTGAGCGCGCTCAGCTGCGCGACACTTGCGGCCTTGACACTGGCCAGTGCTGACGCCCAGGCGCAAGCGAAGGAGATCAAGGTCGGGGTCATCTTCGACCTGACGGGACCGCTCGCTGCGGCAGGCTCCCATGCCACCTATCTGGGTACCAAGTACGCGATCGACATGATCAACGAACGCGGCGGCATCGACGGCATGAAGATCAAGCCGTTTTATGTCGATGCGCAGTCCAAGGTGGACGTGGCGATCAATGAGGCCGAGCGCTTGATCAATCAGGAGAAGGTTGACCTGATCACCGGCATTTTCACGAGTTCGCAATGCGTCCCCCTGGCGCAGAAGCTCGATGCCGCAAAGAAGTTCTTCTGGGCGACCGCCTGCTCGTCCACGGCCGCCTTCAAGGACCGCAACCTGACCTACGCCTTCCGCGGGCAGATTCACTCCGATCAGTATGGCGAGGCATCCTGCGGCTTTCTGAATCACTTCGCCAAGGAGCGGCTCAAGAAGGAGCCCAAGGATCTGCGCGTCGCGATCATCCATGAGGATGGCCCCTATGGCGTGGGCGTGGCTTTGGGCAACGAGGTCAACTGCGGCAAGAAGTTCGGCATGCAGATCGTCCTGAAGGAGGGATACGCCGCCACCGCCGCCGATCTTTCGCCCATGGTGACCAAGCTCAAGCGCGCGCGTGCGGACGTGATCTTCCACACGGGCTACAACCCCGACATCACGATGTTCCTGCGCCAAGCCAAGGAGCAGAACCTCAAGTGGTCCGCACTGATCGGACACGGCTCGGGCTACGGTCAGTGGGACAAGCTCTACGCGACCTTCGGCAATGATGCCAACTACATCTACAACGTCGACGCCGTCGCAGCGCAGCTGATCTCGCCCGCGAGCCTGAAGCCCGGCTTGGCGGAGGTCACCCAGGAGATGATGAAGCGTTATAGGGCTGAGACCAAGGTTGAGGACGTGCCCTCGCACGCGTCTATGGGCATGAATCAGACCTGGGTACTGCTCACGGACGTCGTTCCGCGCGCCATCAAGAAGTACGGCGGCTACGACTCCGAGGCGCTCCGCAAGGCCGCATTGGACACCGACATTCCCACTGGCGGCACGATCCAAGGCTATGGCGTGAAGTTCCTGCCCCCGGGCAACCCGCTCGCCGGCCAGAACGAGCGTTCCTTTCCGGTCGTGATGCAGTACGTCGACAACAAGACCCAGCTGATCTGGCCCTTGGCGATCAAGACGGCCGACCCCGTCCTGCCGCTGCCAAAGACGAACACCTACTCGGCTGCGCGCTGAGCATTCTGAGACGGAGCAACAAGGCCGGCACCGCATCCGGGGTCGCCAGCTCCCTTCACCAACCTAAAGAGCGAACGCCCATGCTTGCCGTACGGCATCTCACCAAGCGCTTCGGCGGCTTCACTGCCGTCAATGACCTCTCGTTCGATCTGGCTCCTGGCGAGATCCTCGGGCTGATCGGACCCAATGGCTCCGGCAAGAGCACGACCTTCAGCCTGCTGGCCGGTCTGCTGGCGCCCAGCAGCGGCTCGATCCACTTCAACGGCCACGAACTGACCGGCAACGGCGCGAATGCGATCTGCCGGCAGGGCATCGGTCGGACATTCCAGATCCCGCGACCGTTCCACAAGCTCACCTTGATGGAGAACGTGACGCTCGCGGCCTTCTACGGGAATGCCGAGCGGATTTCCCGACTTGAAGCCGAGCGCCGCGCTATCGATGCACTGAAACTGGTCGGCTTGCCGGTCGACCCGCGCAACACGACCGACGGCATGGGCGCGGCCGGACTGAAGAAGCTCGAAATGGCGCGTGCCCTGGCCACTCACCCCAAGCTGCTGCTGGCCGACGAGAGCCTGGGCGGGCTGGACGAGACTGAGATGGACCAGGCCGCCGACATGCTGCTGAGGATCCGCGACGAACGTGGCATTGCCATCATCTGGGTGGAGCACATCATGGGCGTGTTGATGCGGGTGATCGACCGCTGCCTGGTCCTCGATCATGGCGAACTCATCGCCAGTGGACGGCCCAACGACGTGGCCCACGACGCCAGGGTGATCGAGGTGTACCTAGGGACCGACGCACACGAAGTTCAGCAGCAGACTGCAGCAGGGGTGGCCGCATGAGTGCCGTACTCTCCTCCCCTCCTGCGGAGCATCCCCGGCCGATGCTCTCCCTGCGAGACGTGTCCGCCGGCTATGGGAGCTTCCAGGCGATCGTCGACGTCTCCCTGGACGTGTATCCCGGCGAAGCCGTGGCCGTCATCGGGCCGAATGGCGCGGGCAAGACCACCCTGCTCCGCGCGATCTCCAAGCTGATCCCCGCCAGCGGCCGGTTCGTCGTCGAAGGCCGAGACTACACATCGATGCCTTCGCACGAGGTGCTGGGCCTGGGCCTTGCTCAGGTTCCGGAACATCGGCGGCTGTTCCCCCAGATGTCGGTGGAAGAAAACCTGCGCATGGGCGCGTTTCTTCCCGCCGCTCGGAAGAATTGGCGCGAGAAGCTCGAGCGCGTTTACTCGCTGTTCCCGAAGATGCGGGAGAGGCGAAACCAGGCCGCGGGCACCATGTCCGGCGGCGAACAACAGATGTGCGCCATTGGCCGTGCGCTGATGAGCGGGCCCAAGCTGCTCCTGCTCGACGAGCCGTCGGCCGGCCTGGCGCCGGTCATCGTTCAGGCCATCTTCGATGTCGTTCGCCAAATGCGTGCCGAAGGCTACACGGTCCTGATCGTCGAGCAAAACATTCACCAGGTGCTCAAGGTGGTCGACCGTGCCTACCTTTTGGAGACCGGAAGGATCCGCAACAGCGGCTCGGCGGCCGAACTGCTGGCGAGCGACGACCTGCGAAAAGCCTACCTCGGCATCTAAGGAGACCATCCATGGAAACGATCTTCGATATCTACCTGCTTGAGGCGCTCTGCAACGGCCTTCTTCTGGGCGGTCTCTTCGCACTCCTCTCGCTGGGACTCAACCTGGTCTTCGGCGTGATGGACGTTGTCTGGATCTGCTACGCCGAACTCATCATGGTGGGCATGTATGCCATCTGGTGGCTGCACACGGCCCAAGGGGTGCCAGTCTTCCTCGCATGCCTCATCGGCATCGCGTTCGTCGCGCTGCTGGGCGCGACGATGCACCAGTTCATCATCCGCCCCGTTCTCCAGGCCGAGCCCATCAACCAGTTGCTGGTGACCGGCGGCGTGCTCTTCTTCCTGCAAGCCGGTGCGACCGTGGTGTTCGGGATCGAGTTCCGCAACCTGGGCGTGCAGCTCTCGTCGCTCAACGTGGGCGAGATGAGCTTCTCGATCTCACGTTTATTGTCCTTTGCCGTGGCCGCCGCGGCGATCGTCGCCATCTCGCTGTTCCTGCGCAAGACCTTCATCGGTACGGCGATCCGCGCCATCAGCCAGGACCGCGCCATCATGCCCCTCATGGGAGTCAATCCCGCGCGGATCTATCTCACCGCCTCGGCACTAGGCGGCGGTCTCGCCGGCCTGGGCGCCGCACTGCTCGTCCTGCAGTACGACGTGCATCCCGCGATTGGCCTGTCTTTCGGACCCTTGATCTTCCTGATCTGCGTGCTCGGTGGGCTCGGCAATCTCATCGGCGGGTTTCTTGCGGCCTTCGTGTTCGCGCAGTTCATCTCCGTGGGCGGCTTCTTCTTCCAGCTCGAGTGGGGATACGTCTTCGCCTTCATCTTCTTCATTGCCGTGATGTTCTGGAAGCCGCAAGGCCTGCTGGCCAAGCGCGCCTGACCGGGGGAAAACATGACTTCCATTTCCACTTCCGCTAGCTTCGATGGACCGTCCCGCGCACTGCAACGCAACCTCGCGCTGGTGTGCGCCGCGATCATCTTCTGCGTGCCCTTCATTCAGCCAGGTCAGTACATCATCCACCTGCTGATCATGTGCCTGATGTGGAGCTACATCTACACGAGCTGGTCGATCATGGGTCGGCTGGGGTTGGTGAGCTTCGGGCATGGCGCTTTCCTGGGCGTGGGCGCGTATACCGGCGTTCTGCTCTGGAACTACCTCGGCGTCTCGCCCTGGCTCGGGGCCCTCGCGGCGGTGGTCGTGACCGCTCTGCTGGCCGTACTCATCGGCTACCCGTGCTTCCGCCTGAAGATCGTCGGGCACTACTTCGCGCTTGTCACGCTGGCGCTATCCGAGGTCGTTCGGCTGATCATCATCGGGCTGCGCGACTACACCGGCGGCTCGCTGGGCATGACACCACGCACCGCGCTAGCGCAAGGGCAGGAGATCGCGCTCGGCGCGATGCAGTTCGCCGACAAGCGCATCTGGCTCTATCTGGTGCTCGTGTGCTGGTTGCTCGCGCTATATGTCTGGCACCGCGTGGACCGCAGCATGGCGCGTCTGGCGCTTCAGGCGATCAGCGAGCAGGAGGAGGCTGCGGCCTCCATCGGCATCAACGTGCGGGCGGTCAAGCTCGGCCTCATGGTGCTGTCGGCGGCGATGACGTGCCTGGGAGGCGTCCTCTATGCGCAGTATCAGCTCTACGTGAACCCCGAGAACCTCTCCGGCATCGGCGTGTCCCTGCAGATGGTGTTTGGCGTGGTCGCCGGCGGCATGTTCGTAATGCTCGGCCCGACCATGGGTGCGGTGTTCCTGCTCCTGCTGTCGGAGGGATTGCGGCTGCTCATCGGCAACGATCTCCACGGCGTCGATCTGGCCATCTACGGCGCACTGCTCGTCATCTTCATCATCTTCATGCCCAAGGGCATCCTGGGCACCCTGCTCCACCGTTATGACGCCCACGCCCAGAAGCGGCGAGCGAAGGTGAACGCTCCTGCCGAGGCTTCTGCGGCGCCAGCGACCCTCTCCGTTCTGGAGTCTCGGCCATGAGCGAGCACCAGGACGTGCAGTACGAGCGCACCGGTGGCCTGGCGGTCATCACGCTGAACCGCCCCGCGGTCCTCAACAGCCTGAGCCTGGACGCCATCAAGGCGCTGCTGCGGACCGTGCGCGAGATCGCGGTCGATCGCTCGGTGCGCGCACTCGTCATCACCGGGGCGGGGCGCGGGTTCTGCGCGGGCTGGCAACTCGATCTTGAAGGGGTGCCTGGCCTAACGGGAGAGTCGCTCGGGGTGCGCCAGGCCCATCTGATGGCCGAATACTTCAATCCGCTCATCCAGGCCCTGCACGACCTTCCCATTCCCACAGTCGCCGCAGTCAACGGCGTGTGCGCGGGCGCGGGCGTGAGCATCGCCCTGGCCTGCGACATCGCCGTGGCTGCGGAGTCAGCGTCCTTCGTTCTGACGTTCGCACCCAGGCTGGGACTGGTGCCGGACCTGGGCGCCACCTGGAAACTGCCACGCCTGGTGGGATGGGCGCGGGCGCAGGCGATCACGATGCTGGGGGAGCGCATCCGAGCGGCCGATGCTGCGCAGTGGGGCATGGTCTGGCGCTGTCTGCCGGACGCGGAGCTACGCGAGGCTGCCATGGTGCTGGCCACGCGCCTTGGCAAGGCGCCACCGGGCAGTTGCCGCGAGGTCAGGCATGCGTACGAGGCAGCGCAGACGCGGGATCTCGCAGCGCAGATGGAATACGAGAGGCTGCGCCAGCGCGACCTGCTGGACAGTCCCTCCTTCGGCGAGGGCGTGCGCGCCTTTTCCGAGAAACGCGAACCCGATTTCCACCCCGGACAACCATGAACTACGACACCCTCTCCTGGAAAGTCTCGGGCTCGATCCTCACTCTGAGCCTGAACCGACCCGACCAGCTCAACGCTTTCACCGTGCAGATGGCGGACGAACTCGTCGATGCCTTCACGCGCGCGAGCGCCGACGATGAAGTGCGCGCCATTGTCGTGACCGGCGAAGGCCGTGCCTTCTGCGCAGGGATGGATCTGCGCGAAGGCGGCAACGTGTTCGGCCTGGACGAGTCGCTCACGCCCACCATGAAGGACATGGACGAGCGGCTGGAGGACCCCGAGATCGTCAGCGGCGTACGCGACACGGGTGGGCGCGTCACGCTGGCCATCTTCGAATGCACCAAGCCGGTGATCGCCGCCGTCAACGGGGCCGCTGTCGGCGTGGGCGCCACGGTGACGCTTGCGATGGACATCCGACTGGCGTCTGAACGCGCGCGCTTCGGGTTCGTGTTCGGCAAGATCGGCATCGTTCCGGACGCATGTTCGAGCTGGTTCCTGCCCCGGATCGTCGGTCTCGCCAAGGCGCTGAAGTGGACCTATTCCGCCGAGATCCTGGATGCCGCGACCGCCCTGCGCGACGGACTCGTGGAAGAGGTATTACCGGCAGAACAACTGCTCGCCCGCGCCTACGAACTCGCTGGCATGCTGGCCAACGAGCGCTCGCCGGCTTCGACTGCCCTGATCCGGCAGATGATGTATCGCAACTCGGGCCTCCCCCATCCCATGCATGCGCACAAGGTGGAGTCGCTCGCCATGCACCACGTTAGCACTCGCGACGGCAAGGAGGGCGTGGCAGCCTTCATCGCCAAGCGCCCGGCCCGGTTCCAGGAACCTGCGTCATCCGTGGCTTCGTTCCAGAGCTGGTGGGACCTGGACGCCAAGGCGAACGCAAAGCCATGATCATCCTCGAGTCCGAACAGGCGATATGGGCGTTCGTCGGCCAATGCGCTCGAAGCCAGCCCATCACGATCGACCAAGCCATGATCGATGGATTCGCCGGGCTGACCGGGGACCATCAATGGATCCACGTGGACACCGCACGCGCCGCCGTGGATTCACCCTTCGGCGGCACCGTTGCTCACGGCTTGCTTACCCTAGCCCTGCTGCCAGCATGGTACGAGAAGGCCGTTTCCATCCCCAATCAGAAGATCGGCGTGAACTACGGCTTTGATCGCGTCCGATTCGTTCGCCCAGTGCCCAACGGCGCCTCGTTGTTGGGGCACTTCACCCTGTCCCGGGTCGAAGAGGCCAAGCTCGGCCAGATTCGGATGACCTGGGACGCCGAGATCTTTGAGGCGTCCGCGTTCGGGCAACCGGTCCTCGTGGCGCGCTGGTTGACGCAGGCCGGGCACTGAACCCCTGTCAGTGCCTTGGTCAACTATCTGGCCAGCCGGGCTGGCCATCCCTCATCCTCCTCACTGCTGCCGCACACACACCGATGACGAATCAATCGCCGATGCCCTCGCTCGAATTCGATCCCCGGCGACTCGATGAGCGCCTGCGTCAGGAGATCCCCACGTTGCGCGGTGAGATGCACCTCGAGCGCATCACCGGGGGGCAGTCCAATCCGACCTTCTTCGTGAGCTACGGCGACCGCCGGATGGTGCTGCGAAAGAAGCCTCCCGGGCAACTGCTGCCCTCCGCCCACGCGGTCGACCGCGAGTACCGCATCCTCGCCGCGCTCGCGAAGACCGATGTGCCCGTGCCGCCGGTCATTGCTTTCGTGGAGGACTCTGCGGTCGTCGGCACGCCCTTCTATGTGATGGAACGGGTGGAGGGCCGCGTCTTTCCGGATCCATCTCTGCCCGGCGTGTCGTCGGGAGATCGGGCGCGAATGTTCATATCGATGGCCGACACGCTGGTGGGTTTGCACTCGGTCGACTGGAAAGCCATCGGCCTGTCGGATTTTGGGCATCCCGAAGCCTACTATCCGCGGCAGCTCGAGCGCTGGAGCCGGCAATGGAAGCTCTCCCGTACACGGGACCTGCCCGACATCGAGCGGCTGATCGACTGGCTGTCGGCCCGTGTCCCGGCGAATGCGATGACCTCGATCTCGCATGGCGACTTCCGCATCGGGAATCTCATGTTCCATCCGACGCAGCCGCGAGTAGTGGCGGTTCTCGACTGGGAACTCTCAACCTTGGGGCATCCGTTGGCGGACCTCGCCTTCAGCGCACTGGCCTGGCATCTGGACGCGAACCAGTACATGGGAATGAAGGACCGGGACCTGTCAATGCTGGGCGTACCGTCTGAGAGCACCTACCTGGCGCGCTACTACCAGCAGCTTCCCGCGGCGGGCCAACTGGAACCGTTCCATTACGCCTTCGCGCTGTTCAGGCTCGCCGTGATCTTCGAGGGAATTGCCGCGCGATCACTTAATGGTTCAGCCGTTTCTGCAGATGCGCGCACCAGCGCTAAGCTGAGCCAGGAATTTGCGCACATAGGCTGCGGCTTCACACAGGAGCAATAAGGTCGTAAGGTCGCAGGCGCCTCGCTCCTTTGTCGGAATATAAAGACGGCCTCCGGGGGAGTGCCCAAAGAGAAAAGAGCGGCTTGCCTAAGAATGGAACCCCAGTCATCGCGCCTTTCCTCCTGCAGCGCTGACGAGAAGCAGACCCAGAAAAGCGCAAAGCTGTTCCTCAAAAATCGCCCAGCGAGGTCAACTTCACATTTCCGAGCAGGCTCAGCAAGCAGCGGCCAAAGCGCATTTTGGCCACTTCCTGGAGACGAGGTGTTTCAGCGTCCGGCAAACTGTGGCGGGCGCTTCTCGATGAAGGCCGCCACCGCCTCATCGTGATCGGCGGTGTAGTGAGCGAGCGCTTGGTAGGCGGCGGCGATCTCCAGCGAGGTCGACAGGCTGACCTGCTGGCTTTCACGCAGCAGGCGCTTGGTGAGGCGCAATGTCAAGGGCGGATGGGCGGCAATCGCGCGGGCCAGCGCACGCGCCTCGTCCATCAGGCTTTCGTGCGGCACCACCTTGGTCACCAATTGCATGGCAAGCGCCTCCTGCGCGCCAAAGGTCTCGCCCGTCAGCATCAGCTCCAGTGCCTTCGCAGGGCCGAGCGTGCGCGACAGCAGCCACGCCCCACCGTCTGCGGGCACGATGCCCAATTTGACGAAGCTGCTGGCAAAGCGTGCTTTGTCAGACGCGATGCGCACGTCGCACATGCACGAGAGGTCCATGCCGGCGCCGATGGCCGGGCCGTTCACGGCGGCGATGGTGGGCACGTCCAGTTCGTAGAGCGCCAGTGGTATTTTCTGGATGCCGGCGCGGTAGGCGTCGCGAATATCCATTGGCGAGCCTGCGGAGAAACTTTTCTTGTCCCGCATGTGCTTGATGTTGCCGCCTGCGGAGAAGGCAGACCCCGCCCCAGTCAGGATGACGACCTTGACGCGCTTGTCGCGCTGCAGGCGCTCGCACATGTGCACAAGTTCCAACATCTGCGGTTCTTCGGACAGCGCATTGCGGTCCTCGGGGCGGTTCATCGTCAACGTGACGACGCCGTCCTCTTCCTCATAGATCAGAAAATCGCTCAAGAAGCCTCCTACGTGATTGAAAGGGCCAATTCGCCCTGCGTTACCAAATGCCAGAAGGGTCGATCGCTCTCGCGCACCGCCCGACCGATGCGCCCTGACCACCAGGCGTGGTGGCCGAATTCGCTGCGCCACGACCACAACCGTCTCGACAAGAAGTGCAGGGTGTGCTCGTAGGTGAAGCCGATTGCCCCGTGCGTCGCATGTGCGATGCCCGAGGCCTCGCCTGCCGCCAAGCTGGTGCGTGCCTTGGCAGATGCAATCGCCAGCGTTGCGCCAGCGGAATCGGCCTGTTCGAAAGCGAAAGCCGCCGCCGTCTGCGCCGCCGCGCCTGCGCAGGCCAACACCGCCAGCTGCTGCTGGATCGCCTGGAACTGCCCGATGGCCCGACCGAACTGAATGCGCTCCGTGGCATAGCGGGCGCTCAACGCCCCCATGCGCTCCATCGCGCCGGCCATCTGGGCTGCGCGCAGCATGGCGCCGTGCTGGCGCAGACCCAGAGCGCCCGCGCCGTCGTGCGGCCAAGGCACCACGGACGGAACCATCACACCCTTGAGCTCCACCGCATCGCGAGGCTCGCGCGCCAGGTTGCTGTCGTGCGTCCAGTTCAGGCCCTCGTTCTTCAACAGCGCCAGATGTATCCGCCTCTCGCACTGTACGGCCAGTACCAGATGGCCGACTGCACGTCCCCAAGGCACCTGCGCAACGGATCCGTGCAAGCGCCAGCCGCCAGCCGGATCGGATTGGGCCGTCGGCAACGCAGCGTCTCCGGTATCGACCACGCCAAGGGGCCCTGGCGGCACGGCCAAGCCTGCGCGGTCGAGCAGCCAGGCCGCAAGCATCGTTTCAGGCAAGGGCAGCGGCAGCGCATGCTCACCGGCTGCCGCAACCACCGGGTATGCATCGCCCCAACTCAGTCCGCTGCCACCGGCCTCTTCGCGCACCAGAGCGAGGGTGAATCCGCCGTCTTCAAGCATGGCCCAGAGGGAGCCCGGCCACCGACCGGACTCTGCCTGGCGCTGCAACTCAGGCGTCACCTGCTCTTGCAGCAGGCGACGGATGCTGTCTTCAAGAATCTCACGCATGGTGCTTATCTCAGGCCAAGGCTGCGGGCAACGATTCCGCGCAGGATCTCGCGCGTGCCGCCGCGCAGTGAAAACGAAGGGGCCACTTGTGTCACATAGGCCAGCACACGCTCGAAATCTCCGCTTGCCTGCAAGGTGGGCTGCAGGTCGGTAAGCGCATGGGCGATCTCCGGCAGCGCCTGCTCCAACTGGGTCCCCAGCTCTTTCACGCACGCAGCCTCGACCACCGGGTTCTGATGACGCTCAAGTTGCCCGGCAATGGACAGCGACATCTGCCGCAGGACCACCACCTCGGCCACCATCCGTCCAATGGCCACATCCATCTGCGCGCCGGATGCGCGGCGTGCAAGGGCGATCAGCGTCTCGAGCAGCGCGATGCTGCTCAGGTAGCGCTCGGGGCCGCTGCGCTCCAGCGCCAGTTCCGACATCACTTGCTGCCAGCCGTTGCCGGGCTGACCGATCACATCGCGGTGCGGCACGAAGACTTTGTCGAACACCACTTCGTTGAAATGTTCGTCGCCGGCCAGATCGCGGATGGGCCGCACCGTGACCCCGGGCGCGTGCAGGTCGATGATGAACTGCGACAAGCCATGATGCCGCTGGCTGCCGGCTTCGCTGCGCACCAGGGCGATCATGGCGTGGCACCGGTGCGCGTTGGTGGTCCACAGCTTGGCACCTTCCACGCTCCAGCCGCCATCGACAGGCGTTGCGCGCGTGCGCACGGCCGACAGGTCCGATCCCGCGTCCGGCTCACTCATTCCGATGCAGAAATACGATTCGCCCCGGCAGATGGGCGGCAGCAGACGTTGCTTCTGCTCTTCGGTGCCGAAGCCCAGAATCAGCGGCCCGCTCTGCCGGTCGGCTGTCCAGTGGGCCAGCACAGGTGCACCAGCGGCCAGCAGTTCTTCCACCAGCACGTAGCGTGCGAAGGCGCTTTGTCCGCCGCCGCCGTACTCGCGCGGCCAGGTCAGGCCGATCCAGCCGCGTTGGCCCAGCGCGCGGGTGAATGCCACGTCGAATCCCATCCACGAGTAGGCCCGGCTTGCTGCGCCGTAGTCGGCCAGCGCGGTGGCCAGGAACTCTCGCACTTGCGGACGCAGCTCCTCGGCCTCGGCAGGCAGGCGACAGGGAATGAAGGCCTGACCCAACATCAAACCACGCCCCCGTCGCGCAATGCCTGAACCTGGGAATCATCCATGCCCAACAATTCACTCAGAATTGTCTGACTGTGCTCGCCCAACAGGGGCGGCGGCAGGTGGTACCGGATCGGCGATTCCTTGAAACGGATGGGATTGGCGACCAACGGCACCGGGCCCGAAGACGGGTGCTCCATCTGCAGCTTCATGCCGCGATGCTGGATCTGGGGATGCTCAAAAGTCTGAGCCAGATCGTTGATCGGCCCGCAAGGCACGCCCAGCGGGCCCAGCAGGCTCAGCCATTGCTGCGTTCCCTTGGCAAGCACCAGCCGCGCCATCTCGGCAACGATGGCGCCACGATGGCGCACCCGGTCGGCATTGGTCAGAAAACGCGGATCTCGTGCCAGCGCCGGCTCTCCGGCCACCTGGCAGAACTTGCCGAACTGGAAGTCGTTGCCGATGGCAATGATGATGTGCCCATCCACCGTGGGAAAGGCTTGGTAGGGCACCACGTTGGGATGCGCATTGCCGTAACGCGGCGGCACCTTGCCGGAGATCAGGTAGTTCTGCGCCTGGTTGGACAGCATGGCCACTTGGCAGTCGAGCAGTGCCATATCGATGTGCTCGCCGCCACCGCCCTTGTCTCTGCGCATCAATGCGGCCAGGATCGCGACGGTGGCATACATGCCCGTCATCAGATCGGCCACCGGCACGCCCACTTTCTTCGGTCCACCGCCCGCCACATCATCCGGCTCCCCGGTCAGGCTCATCAAACCGCCCGTGCCCTGGATCATGAAGTCATAGCCCGCCTGGGCGGCAAACGGCCCCTGCTGACCGAAGCCGGTGATCGAGCAATACACCAGTTGTGGATTGATCGCCTTCAAGTCATCGTAGGAAAGGCCATAGCGCTGGAGGTCGCCCGTCTTGAAGTTTTCGATCAGGACGTCACTCTTGGCAGCCAACTCGCGCACGATCTGGCTGCCCCGCTCCGATGCGATGTCCAGCGTCAGGGACTTCTTTCCGCGGTTCGCACACAGGAAGTAGGCGGTCTCCAGCGTGTCTTCACCCTCCCCGTTTTTCAGGAACGGCGGGCCCCAGGCACGCGTGTCGTCCCCTCGTGTGGGACGCTCGATCTTGATGACCTCCGCGCCGAGATCGGCCAGGTTCTGACTGGCCCACGGACCTGCGAGCACGCGCGAAAGATCCAGGACACGAAGATGGGAAAGGGGGCCTTGCATGGAAGTCATCACTCCTTGGGCAGGTTCTTGGCGATGTCCTCATAGGCCTTGCGGTCCTGCTCGATCTGGCGGGTCCACTCAGCTCCGCCGAGGAATGAAAGAAAAGGCGCGTCATTGCGCGCGGCCTTGATGTAGTCGGGGTCCCTGAGGGCGGCTTCAATGGCGTTCTGCAGCCTCGACAGAATCGCAGGAGGCACGCCATTGGGTGCCGCAAAGCCACGCTCGGCCGTCATTTCGACAGGCCATCCGAGCTCATAGGTGGTGGGCACGCCGGAAAGGCGCTGGACCTTGTTCCGCGTGAACTGCGCCAGCAGCCTCGCGGGCGTGGCCTCGTTGTCGGGGTCCGGCACCTCTGACGCCGCCAGGAACGCGATGTCCAGCTGGCTGCCAGCCAGCGCGGTCTTCTGCTGCGCGCTGCCGTTGTAGGGAATGTTGTTGAGCTGCACACCTGCCGCACTCTGAAGCCGGGCCATGGCCAGATGACCGTTGGTGCCGATGCCGTTGTGTCCGGCCGAATAGCCGCTGGGCGAGGCCTTCAGATCCTTCACCACCTGCGGCAGGTCCTTGAGTTTGCTGTCCTTGCGCGTCACCATCACCGTGGGGTCACTCACCACGCGTGCGACGAGCGACAGGTCTTTCGTCGTGTAGGAGGTCTTGCGGTACATGGGCAAGAAGAAGTACCCAGGCAGATTCACAATACCCACGGTGTAGCCATCCGGCTTCGCGCGCATGATTTGCGACACCGCGATCTCGCCCGACGCACCGGGTCGGTTGACGATAACCAGAGAAGCGTTGTCGCCCAGGTGCCGGGCGATGAAGGGGGCCAGCGACCGCGCCATCACGTCCGTGGTGCCGCCGGGCGCGAAGCCCACGACCACCTCGATGGGCGCATCGGACGGCCAGGCCGCATGAGCCGCCAGAGGCACCGCCGCAAGGGCAAAGCAGGCCGAGGCCACTGTGTGGCCGATTCGCTTTTTCATACATGTCTCCGAAGCTTTTGCTCAACGTGAGCCACTAGCTTAGGAAGGATGGTGGCAGAGAAAAAGCGATATTTATTCACTGCGATATAGTCGAAAAACGACTGAATCACACCTGCGCCGCCGCACGCGCAGCGCAGGCCTCAGCTCATCCAGAGCGCGTTGGGCATGCGAAAATCCGCTTGCTCCATTACTAACTGCTTCATCGTCGCCACCATCTGACGCGTGTCGTCGCGTCGCCAGACGAAGTGGTAGCCCAACGTTGGCAGCGGGGGATCACTCCGCAGCGCCACCAGCAGCTTGCGCGACACTAGCGGTGCCACGTAGCGCACCGGGAGAAAGCTGATGCCGATACCTGCCACGGTCATGCCCAGGATGGCCGTGAGGCTGTTGCAGGACACGATCTCGCGCACCTGCACATGGTGGACCGAGCTCCACGCGTGAAGAGCACCGGTCAGGCCCGAATCACCCGTGGACGCAATGACAGGGTGACGCTGCATCAGTTCGGCGTTCAGCAGCGTGCCTTTGCGCAACCGCGCTGGCGATGCCATCCAGGCGAATTCCACTTCGGCCACGGTCTGCCAAGTCAACGAAGGGCTGACGACGCTGCCCGTCATCACGGCGCAGTCGAGTTCGCCCCGCTCAACAGAGCGCTCCAGACTCCGTCCCAAACCAACTTGTGGCTTGAGTTCCAGCAGGGGATGGGCGTCGTTCGCATGCCTGACAAAGTCCGGAAACCAGGTGGTGGCGGACAGCTCACTGATGCCAAATCGGCATGGGCCAGACACCGACGTTGCTGCGCCCATGCCGCCACGGATGTCTCGCTCCAGGTCCAACATGCGACGGGCACCCGGCAGCATCTCTTCGCCTGCGCGGGTGAGCACCGAGCGCTGCCCCGAACGATCAAACAGTAGCTGCCCAATGTCGGCTTCCAGTTCCGCAATGCGCTTGGACAGCGACGATTGCGTCACGTTCAGACGGGCTGCTGCAATGGCAAAGGTCCCCAGCGTCGCGGCCCAATAAAAGGCTTCCAGTTGCTTGAGCGTCATGCACTGATCCTAGCTTGCGGCTTCGTCGCCGGACCACATCGGCGGGACAACCGGCGCCGCACTGCTCGGCCGCTTCGGGTTGCGCCCTACGCGGCCTAGCAGCGCCTGGACCGGTTGCCCAAGGACTATGCGGCACTTCCGCCGGTACCGAAGGCTGCGCCGGCCGTGCTGGGCGAACCGTTGCCCGGCGATCTCGGGCCGGCGATCGTGAAATCGCAGCAGCCGATGGAACAGCGGATGGCGCCGCCTGGTACCGATCCGGCGCAACTGGCCGCCGAAGAAGCGGCGCGGTCGTCGGTGTTTTTCCGGGGAGCCGGAAGCGGGACCGGTGGCGCCAGGCCGGTGGCTGCCGCTCCACCTACGACATCAGTAGCCAATCCGAATGCAGGCATGGCTGCTCCGACCCAGAATCCGTTCAATGCGACGGCCGGCGGCGCGCTGCCTGCGGTGCCGGCCGATCCGACTGCAGCGCAGAACCGACAGGATTCGAAAGAGGCCTTCCTGACGAAAGCGGGGGACGGGGCGACGCGCAATCCAGGAAGTCTGCAACTGCCCGCATCGCCGTACCAGGTGATGGCGGGCACGGTGATTTCTGCAGCACTGGTGACGGGCATCAATTCGGATCTGCCGGGTCAGGTGATCGCCAACGTGACGGAGGCGGTCTACGACACCGCTACGGGGCGGCATCTGTTGGTCCCGCAGGGCTCGCGACTGATTGGGCGCTACGACAGCCAGGTTTCCTTTGGCCAACGGCGAGTGCTGTTGGTGTGGACGCGGCTGATCTTGCCGTCGTCGGTGGCGCTGGATCGTTTGCCGGGGATCGATCCAACGGGCTATGCCGGGCTCGAGGATGGGGTCGACTGGCACTGGGACCGCATCCTGGCCGGCGCGGCGCTGTCGACGCTACTGGGCGTGGGGGCAGAACTGGCAGCGCCGGAGAGCCGTACGGACCAGAACGGCAACCGAACGGTGATCGCCATCCGCGAAGGCGCGCAGGATTCGATCAAACAGGTCGGGCAGGAGATCACGAAGCGCAATGCGAGCATCCAGCCGACGCTGACCATCCGGCCGGGATTTCCGATGCGGGTGATGGTGAGCAAGGACTTGGTGCTGCGGCCGTACCAGCCGCTTTTCTTCACTCGCGGGAGTTCGCAATGAGCAAGGACACGAACAGGTTGAGCCTCGGGCCGCTGCCTGCAGCGTCGTCGGTAAAGTTGACGATCACGTTATCGGCCGACCTGAAGGCACAGCTCGATGCATATGCGGACGTGCATGCCCGGCTGCATCAAGTGCCAGTCGATGCGGTAGCGCTGGTGCCGCACATGCTAGCGGCGTTCATCACTCGTGATCGCGGCTTCAAGGCTATGAAGACCAAGCACACCACAAGGCCGTTCGTTTGAGTTGATACCCCGCGCCGCCTCCCTCCCCTACTCCTCGCTTTGCCGCGTCAGGTTGGGGGCGGCGGACCTCCCCGGCAATCTATGGGCATCCCGCAACCGGCGACGAATGCCAATGCGACAGTTAAAGGAATGTCCTATGCCAGCCTCCATAACCAACACTTCGCGCCGCACGGCCGAACAGGTCAATTCCGATCAGACGTTCGCTCGAACCGAGCAGGCCGCCCACCTGCTTCGAGAAGCCCTCGCGCTCTTGGATGTTGGCTCGAAGCCGTTAACGGCACTGATCGCTATGAAGCGCGCGCCCGACAGGCTTCTGCGACTTCCCGAAGTCGAGCGACTGACGGGCCTTCGTCGCTCGGCCATCTATGAGCAGATGCAACGCGGAATCTTCCCACGATCCGTCAAGGTCGGACCACGTGCAGCAACATGGTCGGAGATCGCCGTCAAGCGTGGATCGCTGATCGCCTCGATGGAGGTTCTCGCTGACGGAGAGCGCTCGTCGCGGTTCGGCACCGGCTGCCGGCTTCGCTCAACCACAGATATCGACACACGCGCGGAATCTGCTTCAAGCGAGTAGCCTTGTAAAACGTACACAGTTGATGCAGCACGGCTTTGGGTAGGTAGCGCCGGATCAGGCTGCCTTCTTGTCGTATTCCGCCAAGCTGCCAGCGGCCAGTTCGTCGAGGTAGTCGGCCCACCGCTGCATCATGACTGTGCGCTGCTTCACGTATTGCGTTCGGTTGTAGGCTCGGCCGTTGGCATCCTTCACGGCGTGGGCCAGTTGAGCCTCGATCGCCAGTGGGTCGACCTCCAGCACTTCAGCCAAGAGCGTACGCGCCGTGGCTCGGAAGCCGTGCACAGTTTGGACCGTCGGACCGTAGCCCAACGTCAACAGCGCTGCACGCAGGGTGTTGTCGCCGATTGGACGCTCGTGGCTGCGTTCGCCCGGGAACACCATCACGTCATGGCCGGTGACGGGGTGCAGCCTGCGCAGGATTTCAACGGCCTGCGTGGGCAATGGCACGAGGTGCGGATCGCCGTTCTGCTTGCCATCGATCCGCCGTTTCATGCGTGCGGCGGGCACCGTCCACAGCGCGTTGTCAAGGTCAATCTCCGCCCATGACGCGCCGCGCAGCTCATTTGGCCGCTGGAACAGCAGCGGCGGGAGTTGCAGCGCCGCGCGCACGATAGCGCCGCCCTGGTAGACGCGAATGACTCGGATCAGTTCGCCCAGCTTGCTCGGACACCCCCACTGGCTCAGTTTCCGGTCGGCGCCAACACACTCTAGTCATATAGGTCTGAAAATTTCTGGAATGCTGATGCACCGCGCAAGTCACCGAAGAGGGAGCTCACGACATCACCACGTGCCACGTCTTTCGGCGTCCAGCGACGTTCCTCTGCCTCTTCGGCAAGGGACGGAACTTCATAAGGAGTAGAGCCGTTGGCCGCCGACAGTCCAGCGAAGCTCCGGTGCACTCACGAGATCGCATCAGCGAAGTCTCTCTGCTTGGTGAGAACGGCTGTCATGGCACTTCCCGGATAGTTCGCCGTCAGGCATTGCTCAAATTTCTGAGATTTGCCCGACCGGTCACAGGTCGATCGACGCGTCTTCTTCGTCGACAGGCTCCGGCTGCGCCCAAGCTGTTTTATCCCCGAATCGTCGCTCCTCACTGCGCTTCGTGCCACATGGATTGGCCTTGAGTTTTCCAGACTCCTCTAAGAGACTGGTCGATTCCGAAAAAATGCCCATCTGCCATTCTCATCAAGCACTTGCGAGCCGTAAATGCACGCATAACCAAGCAGCACTCCAAGTGGCAACGTAATCATCAGATATATCCATTTTTCTGGTCCGGCAAACAAAGTACTAGCAATTGCACCAAACATCATCGGGATGCTGCAGAACAAACCGGATGGTTTGAAGATTCCGTGTATCGCGCAAAGTACCGACGTTAAAACGAGGACGGTTAGCGCCGTAGATGTCGTGGGACTCAGATCATAGTTCGAGAGAAGCGATGAGCATTTGATGTATGCAACTCCCCAAGCAACACCTATTATCGCGCTTGTGATGTGATTGCCGATCTGCTCCTTTTTTCCACCACCGCTTAGGAAGATTGGAACCGCGATGAATGTACATGGGAGGACACCACCGGCCGCTAGCGGGCTCATCAGGTATAGCCACACATATAGAGCAGCAACCACCCCAATCCAGAGGCCAAAATTTATTGGAAATCGAATCTTCATTGAGGTACCTTTAGCGGTTTGCATTTGTGGATATGATTGAATCCATCGCGACGTCTCGGTCGCTTGGAGACTGCCCTCGTAAAGATCGCATCGAGTACAAACCCTCGGTGACGAGTCGCACAATTCGTTCCGGAAATTTATTTGTACGCGGTAGGCACACCGTGTACATGGCTCGGCGCTACTCTGAACGCGCAGTACTTTCTTCAAATTCGGAAGCACCCGAAAGACTTGCCCAGTTGCCTGGTCCTTCTTTTATTTCATCTAAGCTCAGCAAGCAGGCATCGAGCTCTTCCTTTAGTATGACCCAGTCGATGGCCTCGCCGATGAAAACGACCTCCTGCCTGCAGTCGCCGGACTGCTCGTGCCATTTTTCAAGAATCCCCCGTCGGCGATAGTCATCTCGCGGCCATTCGGGCTGGGGGATGAATCTCCACCAACGGCCAATGTATCCCCATTGGAAACGGCCACCGCTTTGCACCAACATGCCGATGTCGAGGTACCGGTTGGCTACCCAGATATACCCTTTGCAGCGCAACAATTGACCGTTTCTCCAAGGGTCGCGAAGAAACGCAAGAAGGCGCCCTGGGCTAAAAGGAATACGTTCGCGATACACCCAGGAAGAAATGCCATAGGTATCCGACTCGGATGGTCGCTCGTCTACGGCCATTCGTTGCATCCAGCCCGGCGAATGGATCAAGCTCGGAAGATCGAACTTTTTCGTGTTGAGGATTCTGGATGGCTCGATTCTTCCGTATGCCATGGGAAGAATCTCCGCCGATGGATTCAGTTTTGCTAGGATCGCGCGAAGTTCAACAAAGCCTTTGTCACCGATTCGATCAAATCGGCTGACCAGAATGACGTTTGCGTGCTCCACCTGTTCGATCACTAGATCCGAAAGGCTGCGTGGCACCGCCGAACTCTCACCCATTTGCGAGACGAGTGCCGAAGAAGACAGAAGGCCCTGGAATGTCTCGCCATCAACGACTGTGACCAACGTATCCAACCGCGCCAGCTCGCTGAGGCTGAAGCCCTGCTGGTCAAGGAATGCAAAAGTCTCCGCGACGGGCATGGGTTCGGAGATTCCGGTGGATTCGATCAAGAGATAGTCGAACCTCTGCTGCCGGGCCAGCGCGCTGATCTGCTCCAGCAGATCAGCGCGCAGGGTGCAACAGATGCAGCCGTTGCTCATTTCAATCAGTTCGTCACTACCGCGATGGAGTTCAACGTTGCGCCGCACGTCCTCGGCGTCGATGTTGACCTCGCTCATGTCGTTGACGATGACCGCCACCTTCATGCCGGCACGATTGCGCAGGATGT
>Ga0136846_1212328_pt1 | contig 27847 bp, 32 predicted proteins | sample HopSoiMetagenom2_FD_96841 | JGI IMG/M metagenome (GOLD analysis project Ga0136846, IMG submission 96841) | Grasslands soil microbial communities from Hopland, California, USA - 2 Assembly 2016 (version 4) | ecosystem: Environmental > Terrestrial > Soil > Grasslands | place: USA: Hopland... | reverse complement strand
GTCACGTAAGGGGCGCCGGTGGTCTCCGCCACCGCCGCCGGCTCAGTCTCGACGAGGAACGCTCGCACCTTGAAGCGCTGCAGCTTCCCTGTTGCGGTCTTCGGGAGATCCTCGACGAACACGACCTGCCGCGGTGCCTTGAAGTGAGACAGGCCCTCGCGACACCAGGCGATCAGCTCTTCCGCGGTTGCTCCGTCGGCAACTACGACGGCCACAGGCTTGTCCAGGCCGTCAGCGTCTGCGAGTCCGACGACTGCGGCCTCACGGACGGCTGGGTGCTCGAGGAGACGGCTCTCGACCTCGGCCGGTGACACCCAGATCCCCCCGGCCTTCAACATGTCGCTGTTGCGACCCAGGCACCGGAAGTAGCCGTCCTCGTCGCAGACATAGGTGTCGCCGGTGCTCAGCCATGAACCCTGGAACACCTGCCGAGTCGCGTCGGTCCGTCGCCAGTAACCCAGAGCGAGCGACTCCCCGCACACATACAGCGCGCCTGGCTGACCGGGCGCCGCGACAGCGCCCGCCTCGTCGCGCACTTCGACCTGGTAGCCCGGTACTGGTCGTCCGGTCGTGCCCGGCTTGATGTCGTCTGGCTGGTTGGACAGGAAGATGTGCAGCGCCTCTGTGGACCCGATCCCATCGAGGATCTCGACACCGAACCGCTCGGTGAACCGCCTCTGCAAGGGCGCAGGCAGTGCCTCCCCTGCGCTGGCGCACCAGCGAACGGATGAGAACGTGTCATCCGGGATGTCACTCGCCGCGAGCGCGGCGTAGAAGGTCGGAACGGCGAAGAAGAGCGTGGGACGGTCGCGTTCCATCCGCTCCTGAACAACCTGCGGGCTCGGCCGTCGCGGCTCGAGGACTGTCGTCGCTCCGACCGAGAACGGGAAGAAGAGAGAGTTGCCGATCCCGTAGGCGAAGAAGAGCTTCGCCACGGAGAAGGTGACGTCGTCGGGCGTGATGCCGAGCACCTGCCGCCCGTAGGTCTCGCACACATGACGGATGTTGGCGTGTCGGTGCATCGCGGCCTTGGGCAGCCCGGTGGTACCGGACGTGTACAGCCACAGGGCCCAGCTGTCCTCGTCGGTTTCCGCCACCGCCCCGTTGGTCTCATCCGCGGAGTACGAGGAGGCGCCCAGCGCTACGAACGTGTCCCACTCCTGCGCGACGTACGTGGGCTGGCCCCTCAGGTCGCCCAGGTCACCGACACCGATCACGAACTCGACCTCGGGTGCGGCCTGAAGGGCTTCAGCAACTGCCGCCGTGAACTCCGGGGTGCAGACGACCAGCCGAGCACCGGAGTCGGCGATGATCTTGCCAAGCTCGGCGGCGTTGAACATCGTCGATACCGGGACGGCCACGAGGCCGGTGTGGAAGGCGGCCAGGATGGCCGCGAGCATCGAGACGTCGTCGGAGGCGACCAGGACCAGTCGGTCGTCACGTCGCAACCCGAGCCCGCGGTAGGCGGCGCTCACGTGACGCACCAGGGTGGCAAGCTCGGTGTAGGTCAGCTGGCTGTCGCTGCCCTTGACCGCTGGCTGGCCGCCTCGACCCTCGTCGAGGCGTCGGTGAAGGAGGTACTGCGCCGCGTTGAACTGCTCGGCCATGGCCTCAGACCCGCGTGTAGTCGTAGCTGCCGCGCTGCCCGGTCCCGTAGCGACGCAGGGCGCCCTCCGGGCCAGAGGCGTTGGGTCGGTTGAAGATCCAGTTCTGCCACGCGGTGAGTCGTCCGAACACCTTGGTCTCCAAGGTCTCGGGCCCGACGAACCTGTGGTTGGCCTCCATTCCGGTGAGCGCGTCGGGTGAGAGCGAGGCACGCTCCTCCAGCACGATCCTCAGCTCGTCCTCGAAGTCGATGTCGTCGAGCGCCATGGTCACCAGTCCGACCTCGTCGGCAGCGGCGGCGTCCAAGGACTGCCCGATCTTGCCGCGCGCAGCCTCGAGGTCCTCCTCATGGCCCCAGAAACGGCTCTCCAGGCGGGTGATGTCGTTGCCCATGGTGAAGATCCCGTCGTTGGACTCGCTGAGGGCGATGGCGGCGGGCGTGGCGTGCGGGGCGACGTCCTCGTATACGCCGTCGAGCATGTACTGCCGGTCGCAGGCGAGCGGGATCTCCAGCAGCAGGCCGGCGAAGCAGCTGCCGGGTTCGATGACCGCGATCAGGCTTCGGCTGGTGACGTCGAGCCGCTTGAGCAGTCGCTTGTAGAAGTGCATGGTCTCGTTGACGAGCCAGTGATCGGCCAGCTCGCGCAGCTGGGCGTCGTATGCCACTACGAGGTCGGAGTCGCCCTCGCTGCGAAACACCCACGTTCCGAGGTCCTGCTCGTTGGTGCGCAGCCGCAGGACAAGGTCGTCCAGCGCGCGGGTGAGCGCGAGCGGCCAGTAGTCGACACCCTGGTCGCGGACGGCAGCCGCGTCTGCGGGCGGGGGTTCGGAGGGGCCCTGGACAGTGATGTCGACGCGGCGGGCGTCACGGTCGATGGTCGCGGTGACGAGGGGGTAGGTGATTTTGTCGCCGTCCTCGGCACGGTCGAGAGGGGTCAGTTCGACCCCACGATCGCCGCTGCGGGTGGAGCGGTCCGCGGCGGCCGATGCGCGCGCGCCGATCTGCTCCTCCCACTCGCGCTTGGGAAAGGTGGCGTCGACAAGGCCCCACTGCACCGCAGTGTCACCGCGATAGCCCTCGGACTTCGTGGCGAAGAGGTCGGCTCGGTCCTTGCGGACGTGCCGCTTGTCGACCACGCGGGTCAGGCCGCCGGTCCCGGGAAGGACGCCCAGGAGCGGCACCTCGGGTAGCGATACCGTCGAGGAGCCGTCGTCGATGAGGATGATGTCGTCGCAGGCGAGGGCGAGCTCGTAGCCGCCGCCGGCGGCGGTGCCGTTGAGCGCGGCGATCCAGGTCTGCCCGGAGCTGTCGGTCGCGTCCTCGATCCCGTTGCGCGTCTCATTGGTGAACTTGCAGAAGTTCACCTTCCACGCGTGGCTCGACTGGGCCAGCATGCGGATGTTCGCACCGGCGCAGAACATGCGGTCCAGGCCGCCCGTCATGACAACGGCCTTGACCTCGGGGTGCTCGAAACGCAGCCGTTGGACCGCGTCGTAGAGCTCGATGTCGACGCCCAGGTCGTAGGAGTTCATCTTGAGGTCATAGCCCGGCACCAGGCCCCCGCGCTCGTCGACCTTCAGCGTCACCGTCGCGATGTCGCCGTCGATGTCCAGCCGCCAGTGGCGGTAGCGGTCCGGGTGGGTGTCGAAGTCGACAACGGGCGGTGCCGTGGTTTCGGCGTCCGCCGTCGGTTGGGCAGAACCGGCCGGCTCGTCGGTGCCGGAGCTGGTCGCCTGCTCGTCGTTCTGAACGGCGGTCATCGGGCGTTCCTCCCTGAGACTTGGGTGCTCGCCAGCGTGATCGATATGACCCATCCGGCTACAAATACTCTACGTATCTGTAGCCGCACGTCAATACTTTGTGGAATGATTGGACCGGACGATCGCCTGCCGCGCGGCGGAGAAGTCCCGGGTCCGTCCGGCAACATGTCACCGTTGGACTCACCGGAATCGGTGCGGCGCCAGCTGACAAGGAGGCTGATGTGAGCGAGAGTCCGGCCTCTTCCCTGAGTCGTCGCCGCGAGCTCGGCTCGGCCAGCGCTCGCTCACTCCTGCTCACCGTGCTCGGCGAGTTCGCCCTCCCGAGGGACGAGCCCGTCTGGACGTCGACAGTGCTCGACGCCTTGGCGCAGCTGGACGTCGAGCAGCGAGCCTCGCGCCAGGCCCTCGCCCGGACCAGTGCCGAAGGGCTGCTCGTTTCCGAGCGTCACGGGCGACGGACCGCTTGGGCGCTGACCGAGCGCGGTCGTGCCCTCTTGAGCGAGGGCACGACGCGCATCTACAGCTTCATGCGCGAACCGCACGCGTGGGACGGCCGCTGGCTGGTGCTCACTGTCTCGATCCCGGAAACCCAACGCAAGCTGCGCCACCGCCTCCGTACCCAGCTGACGTGGCTCGGGCTCGGCTCCCCCTACTCCGGCATGTGGATCTCACCCGACGTCAGCAAGTCTGACGAAGTGCGCCGAGTCATCGCGGAGCTCGATCTCGAGGCCCAGTCGTTCGCGTGGGTGGGTCCGACAGCCGGGTTCGGCGACGAGGGCCAGCTCGTCGAGGCCGCCTGGGACCTCGCTGACGTCGAGAAGCGCTACCTGCAGTTCCTGGACGCATTCGAGGGTCGGCGTGCCGGCGCCGTCCGCGATGCCTTCACGGCGCAGGTGGAGCTGGTGCAGGAGTGGCGCCGCTTTCCCTTCCTGGACCCCGACCTTCCGCGCGAGCTGCTCGACCACGACTGGCCCGGCCCTCGCGCGGCAGCGGTCTTCCACGATCGGCACGCCCAGTGGCATCGACAGGCCCAGCAGGAGTGGGAGCGGCTGCAGGCCGAGGCCTCGGAGCGGATCTGAGCCTCGAGGCGCCCGGCTCAGTACTGGTGCTCCTCGACGTTCACATAGCCGCCCTGCTCCTCGTGTCCGGGCGCCTGGTCGGCGGAGTCCAGCGAAACGTCGTACGCCTCTCCCTGCCGGCGGGTGGAGGACCCGGTCTCGTGCTTGATCCCCACCCGCTTGCGAAGGTCGCCGTCGATCGGCCCACGGAACCCGCGGACGACCAGCCAGTCGTGCACGAGGTCGCGCCGCTCATGATCACCGATACGGTTGTGGACGTAGTTGATGCCGCGGGCGGCGGCCTCGTCGTCCAGCTTGTCGAGGATGAAGGTGCCGATCCCGGACTCCTGGCGATCGGGCGCGACGGCAAGGAGGATCTCGGCGTCACCGCCCCACGTGGTGTCGAGCCGCCCGTACCCGACGACCTCGTCGTCGGCGTCCCGGACAGCCCACCAATCGCCGGGCAGAGCCTGACCGTCCTCGAACCCCAGGACGAAGGCGCCCTCGGGTGCGCCGCCGATGACCCTCGACTTGTCGGCGTCCCAGACGGGCGCCTCCTCGCGGACCCAGGTCAGGCCATCGGCGGAGTCCGTCGTCACGTCAAGCCACGCCTTCCTCGGCGAGGTGTACGTAGTCGAACTCGACCGGCTGGTCGTTGATGCCGGTCTTCGGCGCTGCGATCCAGCTGGCGAACTTGCCGTACTCGTACTCAGGAACCATGAGGTCGGCGACGGCCTGGCGGTCCTCCGGCGTGGGCAGCCAATCGCCGAGCTGCTGCTCATAGGTCGCCTCGTCAAGCACCTCGCCCTCGGGACTGACGAAGTGCCCGGCGTAGACGCCCACCTTGCGGTTGAACCCCTCGTGCGGGAGAAGGAGACGGTCCTCGAGCTCGGCATCCTCGAGCTCCTGGTTCCAGCGCCGGACGCCGTTGGCGCAGTCGGCGGCGTACTCGTCGCGCAGATCGAGGTTGAGGGCACTCAGCATCCGGACTTCCTTCTCCTTGATCTCGCCGTCCTCGACGTAGCTCATCATCCGGGCGTCATCGAGCAGCACGTGGTCGTCCTTGCGCCGAGTCTCCTGCCAGCGGCCCTTGAGCCCGGAGCTGTAGTAGTTGCCCGCGTTGGTGGACTGCTCGGACCCGAAGAGATCCATCGAGACCGAGAACTGGAAGTTGAGGTACTTCTGGATCACCTCGAGCGGAATGACGCCGTCCTCGAAGGTGGCCTTGCCGCCGTTCTCCTTCATGACCTGGGCTGTGCGCTCGACGATCCGCTGGACCCCGGTGGTCCCGACGAACATGTGGTGCGCTTCCTCCTTGAGCATGAACTCGCAGGTGCGCGCCAGCGGGTCGAACGCCGACTCCTTCAAGGTGCCGAGCTGGTACTTCCCGTCGCGGTCGGTGAAGTAGGTGAACATGAAGAACTGCAGCCAGTCGGTGGTCTCCTCGTTGAAAGCGCCGAGGATGCGCGGCGCGTCGAGGTCCCCGGAGTTGCGCTTGAGGAGCTGCTCGGCCTCCTCGCGGCCCTCGCGGCCGAAGTAGGCGTGCAGCAGGTAGACCATGGCCCACAGGTGGCGGCCCTCCTCGACGTTGACCTGGAAGAGGTTGCGAAGGTCGTAGATGCTCGGCGCGGTGTTGCCGAGGACCCGCTGCTGCTCCACGCTGGCCGGCTCGGTGTCACCCTGGACCACGATCAACCGCAGCAGGTCGGCCCGGTGCTCTCCCGGGACCTCCTGCCAGGCCGGCTCTCCCTTGTGCTTGCCGAATTTGACTGTCCGGTCGGGGTCGGCTTCGGCCAGGAAGATGCCCCAGCGATATTCCTCCATGGGCACGTGGGCGAAGTGCGCCCAGCCGTCGCGCCCGACCGCGATCGCAGTGCGGAGGTAGACGTCCTTGGTCGGCAAGGCCGGACCGAGGGTCCTCCACCAGTCCAGGAACTTCGGCTGCCACCCCTCCAGGGCGCGCTGGAGGCGACGGTCCTCGGCGAGGTTGACGTTGTTGGGGATCCGCTCGCTGTAGTCGATCTTGCTCAGCGGTCCAGCGGGCAGCGGCGCTGCGCCGGTGCGGTCGTCGACGGAGGACATCGCAGGCTCCTAGAGAAGGTCGTGGACTTCCTTTAAGTTCTACACTCATTCGTCGACATTGCCAAGCAAGTGTCGAATGTTTTCAAGACGAGGCGGGTGACGGCGCCGGGCGGCGCCGGCGCTGCAGCGTGGACAAGCGGTACGCCGCGATCCCCGCGACCACCGAACGACGACGTCCGGAGTCGTGGGTCACGGCCGAGGCCGCCAGAAAACAGTTCGGCGTCGGGCGCGCGGACGTCGTCGCACAGCACGAGCCCGACGAGTGCCCCAACGAGGGGCGCGAGTCCTCAGACTCTTGTCTCCAGGTTCTGCAGACGAACGTGCCCACGCACGACGACCTTTCCGGCCGGGTCGGTGGTTTCCACCATCCACAGCTGTTGATCGCTCGCCCGTTGGACGGGGCTCGCGGTCGACACAAAGGGGCCCGCGCTTTCGGGGATCAGGAAGTCCGTGTTGTTGTTCACGCCCACGACCTGACCTCGGGTGCCCCACCACACGGCGCCAGCGATGCTGGCGAGGGACTCGATGACGGTGCTGTGGGCACCACGATGCGTGTGGCCGTCGGCGTCATCCAGCTCGGCGCGTGGCTGCCAGTGACCGACGACGCGATCCGGTGACACCTCCGTCACCTCGAGACCCATGTGCGCAGCAAACCCGCTGGCCAGCTCGCCGAGGTCGAGAGTCGAGGGATCCAGCGACTCGACCGGGGCGGCCTCGGAGTCCGTCATCGACCGATCATGTCATTGACCCAGATCAGGAGGGAACGCTCGGGACCGTCCTGCGTCAGCCCTGGCGGGCCTGTCGGACCAGGTCAGCGGCCTCTAGGCGATCTTGATCCTGGCCGGTCGTGTAGTCGACGGCGGGCACCGATGCAGGACCAGCCCCTTGGACCAACACGGGTCGTACGCACTTCTCCGCTTTAACCGTGTGGTCGTCCTGGTTTTGCTCGCTTCCCATCGACATTGCCGGACGCCGGCCACGGCGGTCCTTCACAGCGCGACCCCCGAGGGCCTAGCCCGTCACAATCGGCCGCCGCCAACCGACATCTCCGCCGAGGCCACGGAACTGCCGTGTCCAGACAGCAGGAGGAAGCCACCGCATGAAGATTGTCCTCTTCGGAGCGAACGGCGGGACCGGACGCCAGTTGACCCAGCAGGCTGTGGACGCGGGCCACGAGGTCGTTGCCGTCACTCGCAAGCCGCAGGAATTTCCGCTCACCCATGAACGGCTCGAGGTTGTCGAGGCAGACGTCCACGACCCGGACTCGGTGAAGCGAGCGGTCCACGCCTCCGACGTCGTGCTGTCGACCCTGGGCGTCCCGTTCACACGCAAGCCGATCACCATCTACAGCGAGGGCATCGCAAACATCGCCGCTGCCATGGCGCAGCACGGCGTCAAGCGCATCGTCGCCGTGAGTTCCAGCGCCACTGAGCCCCACCATCATGCCGACGGTGGCTTCCTGCTCAACCGCGTCATGCAGCCTCTCATCACCGCGACCATCGGCAAGACCACTTACGCCGACATGCGGGCGATGGAGGCTTTCCTGCGGAACAGCAGTCTGGAGTGGACGATCGTCCGCCCCTCGGGGCTCTTCGACGCGGATGCGGTTTCCGACTACGAGCTCCACGAGGACCGGGCCGACGGGATCTTCACCAGCCGCGCCGATCTCGCCGCGTGCCTGCTCGCCCAGGCGACCGAGACGGACTGGGTGCGCAAGAACGTCGCCGTGACCACGTCCGATGGCGCACCGACACTTTTCCAGATGATCCGCCGGGAGGCCTTCGGCAGTCAGTGACCGACCCCGCGACCATCCGGAGTTCCAGGCGCGGCGCGGCCAGCGCAAATGAGGTCGCGCCCGATGTCGAAATCGGCGTCGTCCGTAATACCTTCCGTGGATGCTCGACGGCGTCACCGACGACGTCACGGGGCGGCTGCTCACGCTTCTACCACCCCCAGCCCGGCTGCTCTACTACCGAGGCACTGAGCGCAAGTACCGCAACGCAGGACGGCTGACCGGATGAGCGGCGACACGTTCCAGCCCAACGAGCGAGAGCGGATCGAGATGGACGACACGGGCGACACGGGCGACGCGGGCGACGCGGGCGACATCGGCGACATCGGCGACATGGTGTGGTTCGCCGAGCGCTTCGCGGAGCACCGGCCGCGACTGCTCTCGGTCGCCTACCGGATGCTGGGGTCGCTCACAGACGCCGAAGACGCCTTGCAGGAGGCCTGGGTGCGCAGCACCCGCGCCGACGGCTCGTCGATCGACAACGTCGGCGGCTGGCTCACCACTGTGGTCGGGCGGGTCTGCATAGACCTGCTCCGTTCACGGAAGGCCCGACGCGAGAATCTGACGGACACCTGGCTGCCCGAGCCGCTGGTCAGCCGGGGGGACCACCCCGGCCCCGAGGAGGAGAGCCTCCTGGCCGACTCGGTCGGCCTGGCTCTCCTCGTTGTCCTCGAGACGCTGGAGCCCGCCGAGCGGCTCGCCTTCGTGCTCCACGACATGTTCGGGGTGCCGTTCGCCGAGATAGCGACGATCGTCGACCGCACCCCACAAGCGACCCGGCAGCTCGCGAGCCGAGCACGCCGACGAGTGCGAGGAACGCCCACCACCCCCGACGCGGACCTGCCCACGCAACGCCGCGTCGTCGCCGCATTCCTCGCCGCGGCCCGAGCCGGTGACTTCGCAGCACTCCTCGAGGTGCTCGACCCAGATGTCGTCTTCCGCGTGGACACTGGCGGGCGCACCCTGCTGGCCCCGGCACTCCTGACGGGCGCCATCGAGGTCGCCGAACATGCCGCCACCCAGGGACACCGGTTCGCATCCCTATGCCACCCCGCCCTGGTCAACGGCGCCGCCGGCATCGTCGCCCGCACCCAGCGCGGCAGCCTGGTCGCGGTCGTCGGGATCACCGTGATCGACGAAATGATCGCTGAGATCGACCTGATCCTCGATCCAGCCAAGTTCGCCTCGGCCGGCGACTGAGGCCGACCGACCAGAGGCCCACCAAGGCCCTGGCGGCGGCACTCGCGGCGACCTGAGCAACGTTGACGTCGGGGCCCGGCGGGGCTCAACCGCCGCGCCGAGTCGGGGCGCCACCCCCACGGGTGAGCACCGCGCAGCCGGCTTGGCGATAGCGATAGAACATGACTGACTCGACCTCGCAGCCCGAGCCTGTCGACCCCGGGCACGATCCTGGTGTTGACCCGCCGGCTGACGACGACACCCCGGACGGCGCTGACGACCGCGGCCCTGTTGACCAGTCTGAGCGGGAGGACAGGCCAGGCGTCACGAAGGATCCTGACGACCCGATGGATACCGACTTCCACGTCCCCCCGGGACCGATGGAGTAATCGACCAACGCTGCCACCGGCGCCGACCCGGGGATTGCGACACTTCACGAGGATTGCGACCGCGATCACCCCGGGAACCCTCCAGCCACGATCGCGTCGTGTCCATCGCTAGCGACGACCCCGTTCTCAACCCGCCGGAACGTGATGCGTGGCCCCTGTGTCTGATCATCAACCGGACCCAAGGCCTCGTGCTGGGTTCTCTTGTTCCGGCACCCTGCGGGTCACCCCTCGCCCGACAGGATCTGCTCGACGACCTCGGCGATGTCGGCGCCGACGATGTCAGGCTGGCGGCCGATCGGACTGAGCACCATCCCCGGTCGGGCCACGAACGCGGCCTTGCATCCCGCGGCCAGGGCGCCGGACACATCCCAGGAGTGCGCCGCGACCAAGCGTACGTCGGCGGTGTCGACGTCGAATGCGGCGGCAACAGCGTGGTACGGCTCGGGTGCGGGCTTGAGCCGCCGGACGGCGTCAGCGGACATGACGCCGTCGAAGTAGCCGCGGATGCCGGCGTTCGTCAACTGCTCCAGAGCCACCGACTGGACCGAATTGGTCAGCGCGACCACGTTGAGCGTGGTCTCCCGCAGCAAGGCGAGGGCGCCAGCGACTTCGGGATGGGGCGGCAACGAGCTCATCTTGTCGACCATCTCCGTGGCCTCGGCCTCAGTGACGGCAAGTCCGTTCCGTTCGGCGACCATCAGAAGCGCGGCATGTTGTGCCGTACTGAAATCCACGTACTCACCCGACAGACCCCCCACGAACGCCAGCTGGAGCATCTGCGCGAACCACTGCCCCCTCAGGGCAGCCGAGCCCAAGACCGCCTCGAACGAGGCATCGAGCGCACTGAGATCCAGCAATGTCTCGTTGACATCAAAGGCGACCACCCTCGTCATGTCACTCAGCGTAGGTCGACCTGATGCCCCAACCGGGGCGCGCCCAGGTCCGCGGATCGGGGCGCTGTCACCGAGCCCGTCCCACGCTGGGATCCGTCGCGATCCGCGTGCGAAAGGTGCTTCCAACCGGTCCTGGTCGACCACGCGCCAGTTCAAGGTGTCGACCGTCAGGACGTCTCCGACAGAGCGGCTCCGATGGCGGCAGCGGTCTCCTGCGGAGCCTCGTCGGGGAGGAGCCGGGAATCGTCACCAGCGTCACGTTGGGAGCCGCTTCGAGGGTGGCGCGCTCGGCGTGGGTGAGTCCCCCGTCGCCCTTGTTGGCGTGGACCACCCAAACCGGAGTGCCACACGCGGCCAGCTGGGCCCCGAAGTCCCGGTCCTCGACGACGAAAGCAGGTCCACGCAGGCCGGAAGGCGCCTATACCGGACTCGCTCCGACCACTCGCCAGCCCGGCCGCACGATCAAGGGCGAACACCAAGCCCGCCGCGGCAACCGAGCGCTACGCGGAGCCCTTTACATCTCAGCGTTCGCCAGCCTCAAGCGCCCCCCAGCCGCACCTACTACGAGGGCACGGGAGCCGAAGGCAAGACCCACGCCGCCGCCGGACTCGGGTCGCGCCGGGTCGAGACGTTGGCACTGGGTGCCCCTCGAGGAGCACTAGACCGGACGCCGCGAGCGCGACGTTAACGTCACGCTGCGAGGCCCTTCGCGAGACGATGGCGGTGGACTATCCCCCCGCGAAGGAGCCCAACGTGCCGATCTCCCGTCTTCTGGCCGCCCTGGCCAGCGCCGCCGTCTTGTCGCTCGGCACCGGGTCAGCGGTCCACGCGGCGCCGGCCGAACAGGCCGGCGACGATCCGTGCGCCCATCAGCAGGCGCAGGTGACGAAGGCCGAGGACGCGCTGGCCCGCGTGACCGCCGTCTTCGACCACCAGCAGACCAAGGTCGAGCGGCTGCAGGAGAAGCTGGCGGCGGCCACCACGACCGAGGAGCAGGCGAAGCTCCAGTCGAAGCTGGACAAGGCGATGACGCAGAAGCAGCACGCCAAGAAGGACAAGAAGGCGCAGCTGCAGCGGCTGGCCAAGGCCGGGGAGCGGCTCGCGGACTGCCAGGCCGCGAACCCCGCCTGAGCGAGTTGTAGGACCCAGTGAGGTTGCTCAGGACGTGGGTGCCTGCGCGGGTCGGGTGTGACCCGGGCTGCCGTGGGGTCCCTACCTCTGGCCGGTATCGCGCCGCGGTGTGCTCGGCGCAAAATCCGATCCACTGACTCTTCCCGTCCGCGGCCCGACTGATCCGCGTCCGGCGCCAGGGAGGTTCAGGTGCCCGCTAGCCGGGCCAGCGCTTCGCGGCGGCTGAGAACTCCCAGCCTGGCGAAGACCGACTTCAGGTGGTCCTGCACCGTCCAGTCGGAGAGATGCATTCCCTGAGCAACATCGCGGGTGGTGGCCCCACCGTTGAGGAGTGCCGCCATCCAAGCCTGTTGAGGCTCTTGTGTCTCGACGGCAAGCGGATGGACAGCATCCTTGGCGGCGCACGGACGACGGGTTGATCCGGATCACCGAGCGCGGGAGGCGCGAGGTCGGGCTGTGGTCCAGCGAGGAGGCCGCGGGCAGACGCCCTTGTGGAGCTGTTGCGACACGCCGTCGACAACACCGAGGAAGAGGAGGACGCCGGGGCGCTGGGTAATCCGGACCACTCTCAAAGTGCCTTCGGCCTCATTGCCGACGTCATCGCCGCACTGATCCGTCAACAAGAGATGTTGGCGCCCTGAGGGCGGCGAAGTGGTACGGCCAAGTCCAGACAGGAGAGGGCGTGGCTGAACCCGATCGCCGATGTTTACGTGATTGAGGGCAGATGGGAGACGCGGGGGCGTCGAGGGTCGACCATCTCAACAATTGCGACAGCGTCCAGCACGGATAACAAGCACAGGCGGCTCTCGGTGCTGATCGCCCCATTCATGCCCGGAGGTGTACTCGTGGGAACAGTAGACGTGCTCCTGCTCGGAGCGGCAGGCAACATGGGGCGGTTGATCGCCGCCGAACTTGCCGGCCGCGAAATGTCTATCGGGCTTGCGGGACGCAACTCCGAGGTGCTGACCCAACTCGCTCGACGGCTTTCCGCGAATGGTGCACGAGGCGAGGTGCGCACGGTCGACGTCACCGAGGCGGTGCCGGTGACCGAGGCGCTGATGGATGCGCGGGTGGTGGTGTCGACGATCGGTCCCTTCATGCGGTGGGCCGGTCCGGTCGCAGAGGCGTGTCTCGACGTCGGCGTGTCCTACGTGGACATCGCGAACGAATGGCCGGCGGCGCGCCGACTTCTCGACCGGGACCGGCACGCGCGCGAACGAGGGGTCACCCTTGTCACTGGAGCCGGGTTCGGGGTTGCGGCGACCGAAACGCTGGTCCTGCGTCTACTGGGTGACACGTCCGGCGCCCCGGCTCGAGTTCGGGTCGCCGGGGCTCCGGCCGTCGCGACCCAAAGCCCGGGTGTGGCCAGCACCATTCGGGAGGCCATGAGCCAGGGCGCGGTCACCTACCGCGAAGGGCAGGTTGCTCGGGAACCTCTGGGCACCGGTGCGACGGTGCTGAGCCTCGGTGGCGTGCAGCGGCGGGTGTTCCCGGGTCCGGTCGCCGACCTCGAGGCGGCGAGGATGGCCAGTGGGGCGCCGGAGGTAGTTGCCTACGTTCCGGAGCCGTCCGCACGCGGCGCGGACACCGCATCGTACGCGTGGGCCGAGGTCACCTGGCCAGACGGCCGGGTCGACACCGCGGAACTTCGGCTTGGTGATGGCAACCGGGCAACGGCGGCGATCGCCGCCGAGACGACCGCCCGCGTTCTCGCCCAGGATGGCTCCGGCGCGTGGACTCCGTGCCGGCGGTTCGGCGCCGCGTTGGTCACCGACGCCACTGACGCCACGGTCATCGTGCACCGAGCAGCCGCGTGACCGTCTGCATCCGTGTGTCGGCTTGCAGGACCGGCAGGGTCGACATCCGGCCAGAACGGGTGTACGTCCCGGGCGTGGGACTGCGCCGCCGATTGCTCGAGTCGACCCGTGCTGTCAACGCGGTGCGCGAGCTGCACCTCGGGATGGTGGTGTTGCCCGCGATCGGTCCGGGCACGGCCGGCCGGCTGACCGCATGCGAACACGTCAACGTCAGCTGGGGTAGGTGACCGGTATGAGGATCGACGTGCTCGAGCCCGTCGTGCTTGGCCGCGTCACCCAGTGGATCCGGATCCGCGGCGAAGACCAAACCAACCCGGTTCTGCTGCTGATGCAACAGGGCCCGGGCCTGCCGATCATCAACGAAGTGCGGGACTTCGACCGCCGGCTCGGGCTCGAGGCGTACTTCACCGTCGTCTACTGGGACCAGCGCGGCACCGGCCTGTCGTCGCAGTCACTGCGCGGCCCCGGCCAGTTCGACATCAGCGTGAGGGACATGGTCGCCGACGCCGTCGCGCTGCTGGAACTGCTGACCCACCGGTTCGGCGGCAAGACGTTCGTCGCGGGATTCTCGTTCGGCGCCACCTTCGCCGCGTACGCCGCGGTGCAACGACCCGACCTCATCGAGGCCCTGATCGCGGTCGGGATGGATGTTGACGTTCCGGCGGCCGAGCACCACACCTATCAGTTCGTGATCGACGCCGCTCGTGAACGGAACAACCGTCGCGCCATCCGGCAGCTGGAGGCGATCGGTCCACCTCCGCACCTGACCGTGAAGCAGTTTGGCACCCGAGCCCGATGGGCCGCCAACTATGGCGGAGTCACCCGCGACGGCACGATCACGAGTATCACGCGTTCACTGCTCACGAGCGTCGTACGCTCTCCGGACTACTCCACCAGGGACCTGATCAGGACGTTCCGCGGCATCACTGCGTCGCAAGCCGCACTGTTACCCCAGCTCGCCGACACCGACCTCATCCGCGATCTGCCGCGCCTCGACATTCCCCTCATGATGATCCAGGGCCGGCTCGACCAGGTCGCACCCGGCGCAGCAGCGCAGGCCTTCTTCGACGCCGTATCGGCGCCGACGAAACGACTGGAGTGGTTCGAAGGCTCGGCGCACACCCCGCAGCATGACGAGCCGGCAAAGTTCCGCGAGCTTCTGCTGGACTTCACGGGTACACGCCAACCAGCACCGAAGTAGCCACCACGAGCAGAACCCCCCGTCCGGCCTGCACAGTGGTCGAGGGGCCCCGATCGGTCCCGACCCCTCACTCGGCGGCAACCAGGACACTCGCCAGCAGACGCATCGTTGTCCTCTCACGCCTCCGATCGCCCGCGTCGCGGAGTCGGGTCCTTCCGCGATCGATGCACCGGCGGCCAGACCCTGTGATGAGGTCCAGCCAGTTGGACCACATGGATCGACCTCACCGTCTAGTCGAACAGGAAGCCGGCATGCCCCAGCATGACTCCGTCTGCGACGTAGATGGCGAGGTAGCCGAGGATGGCGACAACGCCGAGCACGAGCCCGGTGATCGCCTTTCCGCTGCTGTGCTCGGCGGTGCGGCTGCTGTTGCCAAGGACGGCAGCCCCCGCGCCGAGAACAAGGGGGACCCCGAGCGAGAAGGCAGGCATCGTGGTGAGCACCGCCGCGACGCCCAGCCCGACCGACCAGCCAGGGGCGGAATGCCGACGAAGCGCCCGAGGGGCGAGAAGCCCGAAGACGAGTCCGGTGGTCACGGTGATGGCGGCCACCGCCATCGCGATCTCGGTCCAGTCGTGCGCGCCGTAGCACGTCCAGAACACGGCAACCGCGCTCGTCGTGAGCGCGATCGGGGCGAGGTGCTGTCGGGTGGTGGAGAGAGCCGTGGTGGTCATGGAGGTTTCCTTCCTCAGGCGATAACGAGTAGCTCCACGCTGCCTGCAGCTCGGGGCGGAAACGTCATCTCGGCCGACGATTCTTGTCATCCCCGGGGGTGACCTCCGAGGTCATCTCCCGGGGTGACCACGTCGGAACCGTTCTGGATTACCGTGCGCCCATGGCGCCGATCTGGCACAGGTACGGCGACGCGGCGCTCGCGTTGGTGCTTGCGTGCGTGGCGACGGTGGAGCTGCTCGTCTGGGGCGGAGCGCCCGCTGTCTCCTCCCTGCTGCTGGTTCTCCTCTCCACCGTGCCGCTTGCGGTGCGTCGCACGGCTCCGCTCGTGTCGTTCGTGTCAGTCCAGGTAGGACTCCACCTGCTGACACACGCCAACCCGGGCTTCGACAACGACTCGATGGCCTTCGTGGTCGCCTACTTCCTGAGCCTGTACTCGGTCGGGCGGCACTCCACCGGCACCGAGGCCTGGCTAGCGGCCGCCGGGGTGGTGGTCGCGATGGGCGACTTCATTGCCGGTGAGGGCAGCGACCCCGGAGATGTCGCCTTCGTCCTCGCGCTGGTCGGCGCACCATACGCCGCGGGCCTCACGCTCCGGCTTCGCCGGGAACGCGAGGTGGTTCTCAACGCGCGTAACGAGGCGCTACGGGCGGAGCAGGAGGAGGTGGCGCGCCGTGCGGTGACCGAGGAGAGGTCCCGGATCGCCCGCGAACTGCACGACGTCGTTTCCCACGCCATTTCGGTCACCGTCCTTCAGGCACGCGGAGCGCGGTGGCAGCTCGGCCGCTCCGAACAGGACGTCCGCCGCGCACTGGACGCGATCGAGCAGACCAACACCGCCGCGCTGGGCGACATGCGCCGGCTGCTCGCCGTGTTGCGAGACACAGACACCTACCCGGCCACTCCCCCGCGGCCACAGCCGTCGCTGCAGCACCTGGACGCGCTGGCCCGGGAAGTCAGCGCCTCGGGGGTAACGGTGAACGTCGAGCTCGAAGGCTCCCCGGTGTCGGTGCCACCCGGGGTGGACCTCTCGGCGTACCGGATCATCCAGGAGGCCCTCACCAACGTCCTCAAGCACGCCGGCCCTGCTCACGCGACGGTGCGACTCGCCTACGGTTCCGAGGCGCTCGTCGTGAGCATTCGTGACAATGGCGTCGAGGCGCCGGTTCCCACCGGCAGCGGCCACGGCCTGATCGGCATCCGCGAACGTGTCGCTGTGGTCGGCGGCGAGGTGACCGCCGGACCTTGCCCCGATGGTGGCTTCGAGGTGCGTGCACGGCTGCCCTACGCCTTTGAGCCGTCATGAGCGATCCGGCGATCAGGGTGCTGCTGGCCGACGACCAGCCACTGGTCCGTGCGGGGCTGCGGATGTTCCTGAGCGCTCAGCCAGACATCGAGGTGGTCGGTGAAGCCGCGGACGGACGCGAGGCAGTTGAAGCCGTCGCACATCACCGACCCGATGTGGTGCTCATGGACGTGCGCATGCCCAACCTGGACGGGGTCGAGGCCACCCGGCTCATCACCGCAGCCCAAAACGCGCCGCGGGTGCTCGTGCTGACCACCTTCGACCTCGACGAGATCGTGTACGAGGCATTGCGAGCCGGGGCCAGCGGATTCCTGCTCAAGGATGCTTCCGAGGAACGGCTCACTACCGCAATCAGGGTCATCGCCGAAGGCGGGTCGATGTTCGCACCGTCGGTGACCCGACGCCTCATCGAGGAGTTCGCCCGGCGCCCCCAACAGCCCCTCCATCACCTGGGCCGACTCACCGACCGTGAGAACGAGGTCCTGCGCCTACTCGCCCGCGGCGACTCCAACACCGAGATCGCTGCAACGCTGTTCGTCTCGGAGAACACCGTCAAGACCCATGTCGCCCGGATCATGATGAAGCTCGGGCTGCGCGACCGAGTCCAGGCAGTCGTCGTTGCGTACGAGGCCGGCGTTGTGCGGCCACACGATGGCCCCGGTTGAGCCGAGCACCCAGCGCTGAAGGCGGGTCTGGAAAAGAACAGCCCGACACTGGTGATTCGCGTCGCGTGACTCGCCACGTGTCGGCCGGCCGCAGCATGGAGGACGTTGCGTGGGCTGGCCGGCCGACTTAGGGCGTTGGCGTTCGCCTCGACCCTCGTCCTTTGCGACCAGTTCCCCGAGCGGCAACTACCAGGAAAGGGAGCACCGACGGATGCGAACTGGTGCACGCTCCCTTCTCCCCTGCCTACCGCCCGTCAAAGCTCAAACGGGAGAGTGCAAGCACGGGGTGGCCGCCGCGGCGCTCTGCTCCGCGAGTTAGTTCGGCTCTCCACCAGGACCCGCTCTCGATCCGCTCGAGTCGGCGCAGGACGAGGTCGCCACTCGCAAACACCTCGACCTGAGAACGAGTCAGCGGCCACGGCGGTCCCGTCACCTCGGAGTCCTCCTCGCGTGTGGACGCCAGGACCAGCAGAGTGCCTTGCGGAGCTACAAGCCCGGCAATGTTCCGGGCCGCGACCGTGTGCTGCTCGGGCGGCATCGATTGCACGGTCAGACTCTCGACAACCAGGTCGAACCGGCCCTGCCACTCGCGAGGCAGGTCCAGAACGTCGGCTACGAGGTAGGTCACCTGGGTGTTCGGATGCTTCCGCCTCGCCGCGGCAATCGCCGTCGGCGCGAAGTCAAAACCGGTGGTGCGAAATCCCAGCAACGCAAGGAACTCGGCATCGGCCCCATAACCGCAGCCGACCACCAGTGCCTCGCGTCCACCCCCCGCAAGGTTCTGCGCCTCGGCCCACTCCACGAGTTGTGGACGAGCAGCCCCGTAGTCCCAGGGCGGCTTTGCGGTACCGCCCTCGGCCCCGGTGTAGATCGCCTCGAACATGTCCAACGGCTCGCCCGCCACGACTCGAGACTATCGACGACATTGTCCGGCGGCACCAGCCCGGAGGGGACCTGGTCGACTTCCTGCCATCGCACGACGGGGTCCCGGCGCATGAACCAGACGTGCGGTCCACCCTCGGGGTGTGGTCGGCTTCCTCCATGACGCGGAAACCGAGAGGCTCGTAGGACCCGTGCAGTCGTCGACGCCGATCTCCGGCAGGTCGTGTAACGGTCGAAACTTGAAAGCGCCGACGGATCCTCGGCAACGTCGAGATTGGCGCAAGCCGCAGACGAGCCGCGTCAAAGGTCCAGGCGGCTGAGGACCCGCGCTCGCCTGCTGGCTTCTCAACGCCCAATGGGGGTGACTACGGCCTCGACCTGCTCTCCCAACACCGCTCCAGATCCGCGCTGTCGCAACGTGAGTCACTTCGCCGTCTGTCGGCCGCCCCGCCATTCAGTCCGATGACCTGTGCAGGCCGCGTCCGTGCTCACCGCTCACCTCGCATCATTGTCGACACAGACGGCGGCGACGAGGATCATGGGGCGCCCGCCCCGTCGGGTGCCTCGCAGGGAGCAGGAGCATGCCCTCAGCACAGCGCAGCGTCGTCATCAACAGGCCCGTCGACCAGGTCTTTGCGTTCTTCACCGACCCAACCAACGAGCTCAAGTGGCGAACGCACCTCAAGGAAGTCACGGCTGAAGGCCCGATCGGTGTAGGCAGCCGGGTCCACCAGGTCGTGAAGGGTCCCGGTCGTGGGATCCCGGCTGATATCGAGATCACCGACTACGAGCAGTCCTCACGGTACGGGTTCCGAGTGGTTGCCGGACCCGTGCGCCCGGTCGGAGAGTTTACGTTCGCGGCCGAGGGCGGCAGTACGACGGTGTCGCTGTCGCTGTCAGCTGAACTGACCGGCATCAAGAAGCTGGTGATGTCGCGCGCTGTGCAGCGGTCAATGGACGCTGAGGTGAACGCGCTCGATCGCGCGAAGACCGTTATCGAGGGTTCCTGACGCAAGGACTCAAGGCTCGCCAGGGACCCGCAATCGCCCACGTGTGTCACCACGTCAACGATGGGGCACCCAGCGTGCGCTCGTCTCGACGAGGATTGCCGTTGGCGACGCTGGATCGTCACCTCGAGGCGCACGGACGGTGATCGTGTGCACCCCGCACCAGGATGATGAAGGCGACCGCGAGGTTTGCCTACCAGCTGTGCACCTTGTGGTTGAAGGTGCTGTCAGGGTCTCCGGCGTCCTGGTAGAGCACGAAGTAGACGACCCAGGCCGCGACCGCCAACAGCCAGGTGACCGCGTAGCCGATCAGCGCTCCGTTGGCCGGCCCGTGTTGTCCCAAGGGCCTGCTCATCATCACGACTGCGGCGATCGCGACGACGAACAGCACCAGCGCGATGATGAAGAGAAGAGACCTGAAGCTTCGGCCGACCGCCTCTGCGTTGCCCTTGATCAGTGCGTTGTCGGCGATCTGCTTCGTCGTCGTCTCCGGAGACTTGCCCCTGATCGCCTTCGGGAGGCTGCACTAGTTCGCGTCCAGTGTCAGCACCAACGCCACGACCATCAGGAGCAGACCGGCGAGGTTCAGGGCCGCGTCCTCCCACCACGTCATCCCCCACATCGCGATCATTGCGAAACCGATGATCAGCAGGGCACCGACGAAAACCGGCCGGCGTGTAGTAGTACGCGCTAAGCGATCGCTGCACGCACTGGTCCGAAGATGTGGCGATCTCTCTCCACACCGCGAACCCGAGCGCAACGATCACAGCCACCACGCCCACACGGATCGCCGTAGGTGCGTAGCGCGACCGGTGGAGGCCTGCTGGCCAGGTGGGTTCTCCCCGAGCAGTTCCAACACGATCGCCTCGTTGATGCCAGCGACGTGGCGTAGGTCGTCGAGTGATCCGAAGGGGCCGTGTTCATCGCGGTAGGAGACGATCCGCCCTGCGAGCTCGTCGTTGATGCCGGGCAGGCGGTCCAGCTGCTCAAGGGCTGCGCTGTTGAGGTCGATCGTGTCTGACATGAGGGGACCTCCAAGTCCCGTCCAGGTAGGTAACGGCCAGCAGGCGCGCCGGCTCGCCCCGTCGATTCCTGACCACCCGCGAGGCACACCCCGGTACATGGAGCAGACGGGCTCTTGACACGCACCAGAAGGGGCTGCCGTGTCCTTGTGGCAGCCGCGCGGACAGTGAGGTCAGCGACCTCCGCGATGGCCACTTCACCATCGAACGCGCTGGGCAGCCGATCGAGTCACCGGCCAGTCGTGAGGAGCAGAGCATCCGAACCTGCCGCCATCAGCGAGGTCCGGTAAGGGTGCGACGCTCGGCGTAGAGGTTTTGCACAGGATGCCTTCGGCTCGTCGCGCGCACGTGGCTGAAATCCCGGTGCTCCTTGGCCCGACGGCGATGGCCGACGAGCGGGCTATGGCGTCTTCGCGCTGATGGGAGTAGGCAGGGATCAACCGGCGGTGCCGGACTGGGCACTGCCCGTCCCAGATAGGAGATGGCCGTGTACGCACGCTCCACCACGTTCCAGGGGATGCCCGGCAACATCGACGCGGGCATCATGTTCATCAAGGGCGAGGCCGGGCCGATGCTCGACAAGATCGAAGGCTGTCGCGGCCTCTCGATGCTCGTCGACCGCGAGACCGGGCAGTGCATCGCAACCAGTTCATGGGAGAACGAGGCGGCCATGCGCGCCAGCGATGACCAGCTGCGCCCGATCCGCGATCGCGGACGGGACATCCTCGGCGGCTCCATGCAGGTGGACGAGTGGGAGATCGCGGTCATGCACCGCACCCACCACGGAGCATGCTGCCGCGTTAGTTGGCTGCAGGGTGACCTCGACGCCATGACGGAGACGCTCCGCGTCGGGATCCTTCCCGAGCTCGAGCAGACCCTTGGATTCTGCAGCGCCAGCCTACTCGTGAACCGGTCAGCCGGCCTGGGCTGCGCCACTACGGCCTGGGAGACCCGCGACGCGATGGAAGCCAGCCGCTCGTCGGCCGACGACATGCGCAGCCGCACCGCGAGGGACGCAGGCGGTGAGATCATCGAGGTGCACGAGTACGAGCTGGCCTACGCGCACCTGCACGTCCCCGAGATGGCCTGACGTCCACCCTGTCGACTGAGCCCTCCTCGTGCGGGCTCGGCCGCGCTGCAGACAACGCCCGGTTGTCGACGCGCATCGCCGGTGGGAGGCTCCCCGAAGGAAGGCGAACGTGGTCGAGTACGTCACGATCCATCCGCGAACGCACCAGCGAAGTCGGGTTTCCGGGCGCGACCCGCTCCAGTGCGCCACGACGGTGCGCGATGACCCCCGCCCGATCGCGAAGGGCGGCGAACAGGTTGCGGACGATCCGCAGTGCCAACCGTTGTCCGGCCCGTCTGGTGACCTTGCGGCGCACCGCTCGCTCGAAGCGGGTCCAGCCCAGCCGCCGGGTGCGCTCCAGCTCACCGCCGTCACGGTCGGTGATCCCGGCCATGGCCGCGGCCCAGGTCTGGGACCTGAACGGCTGCTGGGCGGTCTCCAGCGCGGCCGGCCATACGCACTCGAGCAGGTCGCGGATCTGCTGAACCTGGCCGATGTTGGCGGTGATCAGCTCCTCGCGGCGGGCGACCCAGGTGGCGCAGCCGCCCCCAGGTCTCATCGACCGGCTCCGGTTGGTAGCAGCGCAGCTGGGCGGTCAGCCGGGCGATCAGGGCCGCGTCCTTGTCGTCGGTCTTGTCGAAGGTCAGATCCTCACTGCGCCTGGCCCACGAGGTCTGCATCGGCTGCACGCACACGAACGGCATCGACCGCTCCGCGGCCAACTGGCCCAGCCAAGAGCCGTCCCGGTCGCTCGCCCCTTCGGGCCGTCGCGTCTCGCACCGTGGCGGGTCGTGCCTTGCACTCTCCGTCCCATGTTGTCGCCGGCAAACATGCGATTGGGAGAGTGGAAGCAAACCGAGTCGGCACGTTGAGAGCGACGCCACTCCGTCTGGGCCTTGCGGCGGTTGGAGTCACCAACAACCCGCATCAGTCGTCGACCGCACAGGGGAACAGGCTGGACGCCAGGGGCCGTTAAGTCCTCGACGGTCCTGGCTGGCTCGCCGCCCCCAAGTCACCAGTCCATCGAGGACGCAACAAATCATGGCGGCCGACAAGGGGCATGGCCGCGGCGCCGCAACATAGGGACGGGTGGGCAGTCAGTCGAGCTGAGGCACCCGCAGGTTCCACCCCACCTGGATGACGTCTGGGTCCTCGATCCGGGGGTTAGCCGCCACGATTTGCGCGACCGTGACCTTGGTGAACGGGCGCAGATCGCGACGGATCGACGTGAGGGTGTCGCCAGAGGCCACGCGGTAGAGGATCCAGCCGCGCATCCCGCGGAAGACGATGAGTGGCACTTCGACGAGGTCGAAGCCCGGCGCAGGTCCCTCATCGGGGAGTCCCGGGTTGTCGCCGAAGACCTGGAGGGTCACCCTGGTACCTCGCCGCGGCGGTGCGGCGATTCGCAGCCGGGTGGTGAACTCGCCCACCCCGGCCATCCCACCCGCCGCCTGCGCGCCGCCGGACGCGATCTCCTGTCCCCGCGCGTCGAGGACCCGGAGCCCCACGGTGCCCTCGAACCCCGATCCGATCCCGGAGACCACGAACTCCTCCGCGACGAGGTCGCCCGGTGCCGGCTGACGGACCTTGACCTGAGTAACGATCGGCATGGGCTCTCCCGCGGGACTTAGCTCTAGGACAGTCAGGCACAAACTAGGCTAAGCGCCGGCGAAGCTCATCGCCACGCTTGACACGGACCGCGCAGGGTCCTCAAGCGGCAGCCCGATGGGCGCGTGACCACCTGTGAACGCAGTTCGAGCTCGCGCCAACCGCCCCACACGGCACGGCCACCGCTGGCGGACCAACAGCGGACAGGTGCACTCCCCGCCTGAACCGTGCGGGCAACCGCCCGCCACAGCCTCAGAGGTCCGGGGCGAACTGTGCCGCAGGAACGCCAGGTTGCCGCAGGAACGCCGGGTTGCGGAGTCCGGGACAAGGCGTGAACCTGCTCGTTTGTCCTGGGTCGGCGGCGAGACCTTGTCGGTGGTGCTGACCCGAGCCGGTCCTGAGGTGCGAGCATGGAGGCCATGCTCGACTTCGACGAGGAGAACGCCCACCGCCTCGTCGCCGTCTACAGGACGCCAGACGTGGTCGACCAGCGTCGCGCAATACGCGCCGCGCTCGTCCTCCAGCCCGGCGAGCGCGTGCTCGACATCGGTTCCGGGCCCGGCTTCCTCGCCGGCGAGATGGCCGAGGAGGTCGGCGCGAACGGCCGCGTGCACGGGATCGACCCGAGCGACAGCATGCTCGCGATCGCCCGCCGCAGCGAGACCCCGGTCGAATACGGCCGCGGCGACGCGCTCGCGCTGCCGTTCGGAGACGAGCAGTTCGACGTCGCGGTGTCCACTCAGGTGTACGAATATGTCGACGACATCGAGAGAGCGCTGGCCGAGGCGCGGCGTGTGCTGCGCCCGGGAGGCCGACTGCTCGTGCTGGACACGGATTGGGACTCGATCGTCTGGCATTCATCCGACCGTCAACGGATGGAGCGAGTACTTGCGGCCTGGAACGAGCACCTAGCCGATCCGTACCTGCCGCGGCGGCTCCCGACGCTGATGCGCGCCGCCGGTCTGGAGCTGGCCGACGCGGCGATCATCCCGATCCTGAACCACGGCGCCGACCACAACACGTTCAGCGCCGGCATGCTCGGGCTCGTGGCGCAATTCGTCCCCGGCCGCGGCGGCGTCACCGCAGACGAGACAACAGCATGGGCCGACGACCTGGAGAGCCTCGGCGACGACTACTTCTTCAGCCTCAACCGCTACCGGTTCGTGGCGAAGCGCGTGTGATCCGAAGGTCCCTTCATCCGCGAGCGACGGGACGCCTGACGACGCGGGCCCGACCCTACCCCGATGTTCCTTCTGTAATGCTGGGTCTGATGCACGGATAGGGGACACACCTGACCTTTGGTGCCCTACGTCGGCACCTTCCTGTCGTCCCAAGGGACCAGCCTCGGCGGGCAGACCGACAAGGGCAGGGTGCAGATTCAGGCTCAGACCGTGCGGGGTAAGGATCGCCCGCCAAAGTTCAAAAGCGGGAGTGCAACTGCTCGAGGCCTGCCACCGTCAATCGTCAGCCTAGATGCGCCCGATCATGCCTGTGTGCGGGCGCCATGGGGTCTACGTCGGGTTCGGTGAGACGGGGCACCTCAGGTGACGTTCCGAGGGGGGCCTCGGTCAGTCGATGCCTTCGACGATGCGGAAATCGCGCTCGACCCCGTCGGAGAGGACGGTCAGCGCCTCCTGGTAGGCCGCACTCTCGCGCGCCGCGACGGCCTGCTCGAAGCTGTCGAACTCGATCAGGACGGTGCGCTCGGCGATTCCTTCGTCATGCGCCAGGACCCGACCGCCACGGACGAAGGTCCGACCGCCCCCGGCCTGGACGGCCGGAGCGGCCAGCTTGTCATAAGCAGCCAACTTTTCAGGGTCTGAAACGGTGCGGTAGACGCTGACCCAATAGCCCTTGGGCATGGAACCTCCAGTGTTGGGATGAGTGCATCGGACTTACGGCGTTGGTCTCGGACGAACATGGGCGGGCGAGAACGAGCCGCCGCCATCTCACCCGGTCGTCGAAGTCGAGCTCAGCAACCAAGGGACCAGTGATCAATCCCGCCTGCTGAAGGCCACGGCGCCTTGTGATCGGCGCGTCCCTGGTCCAAGAACAGACCAGCGCGGTCGGTCAAACGTCGGCGACGTGGCCGTTGTAGGCCGTGAACGTCGTGCCGCAGCTCTCCGCGTGGTCGCGGGCCTCGGCCATCTCGGGGGTCGCGGCCGAGGCCTCGAAGGCGTCCTCACTGGGCCAGAACAGCTCGGCGACGAGGTACGGCGTGCCGCCCTGCGGGTGGCTGACGCGGAAGCTGCCCAGCCCGGGCACGGCCTTGACGAGGGGGATGTGCTCGTGGGTGTAGCGGCTGTCAAAGGCCTCTTTGTCGGCCGGTTCGTCGTAGACCACGGTCCGTCGGTACATCGGCAGTTGCCACCTCTAGCGGTTGCTGAATCTCTCGGGGTCGTTGGGGACGGCGTACTGGATAGTCATGCGATTCATCTCAGCTGTCGAGATCGATCTCTATTGCGGACGGTGAGCACGTCAGAGGGCGGCGTCGCAGAGCTGGCCCGAACACCGTCCAACTTCGCGCGGTGAGCAGCCCGACGAGTTCGGTTTCGACGTTGCGCCGGAAGTGCGGTGTGCGCCGATGCTCCGCGAACGCGGCTGGCGACTCGTAGCGTTCCACGAGCGCGAACTCGTCTGGGTTGTCGATGCCCTGGTGGGCGTCGAACTGCAGGCAGCCCGGCTCGGCGCGTGAGGCAGCCGCGTGCCTGGTGAGCAGCTCCCGGACGGCGTCGGCGGCGCCGGCGCGCGCCGGTGCCAGCCGTGTAGTGCGCGACACGGTGATCATCGTGACCGTCCCGGCAGTGCGGGGGTGCTCGGCTCGGCTGGCAATCGCAGCGCATTCACGGCGAAAGAGATCGCGTGGTACCAGCCGCAGACCAGAAGCAGGTCGACCGCGGCGTCCTCGCCAACCGCGTCTAGCAGCGTCTGCCACTCGGCGTCGTTGAGGTCGGCGCGCTGGTGCAGAGCGTCTACGGTCGCGAGAACGGCACGGTCTGCAGGGTCGGTCCAGCAGGGGTCTGCTGGCTCCCCGGTGGCCAGCGAGGCGACCTGTTTGCCGGTCAGGCCGGCCTTCCCAGCGTAGACAGCGATGTGGATGCCCCACTCGTATCCTGCGCCGCAGAGTGCGGTCGTGCGGTCGATCGCCAGCTCGCGGTGCCGGAGTGACAGCGCGCTGCGCCGAGACAGGTAGTAGCGTCCCCAGCCCGCGATCGCGTGCGCCCGGTCGGGACGGCGGGCGAACACCCTGAAGAGCGCGATCGGCGGTCCGAGGATGTCGAGCGCGGCACGGGTGTCGTCGTCGAAAGGCGGTGCCGTCGGAGCAATCCTCGGATGCTTCGAAATCAGAGGCATGGCTCGAGGGTGGCATGCTTTGCTTTCAGAAGCAATACTTCTCGCATGGTCAGCACTCCGATCCCCGGTCGGCCGGTACGCGGCTCGACCACCGGACGTCCGATCATGGCGCTGTTCGACCTCGTCGGGCGCCGGTGGGCGCTGCGCATCGTCTGGGAACTCCGCGAGGGTGACGCCACGTTCCGCGACCTTGCGCACCGCTGCGACGACGTGTCGTCGAGCGTGTTGCGCGACCGGCTGCGCGACCTCACGGTGGCCGGGATCGTCGAGCGGGGGGACGGAGGCTATCGCCTCACCGCCGACGGCCGCGAGCTCATGGAGTTGCTTCGTCCACTCGGGCACTGGTCACAGCGCTGGGCTGCGCGCGCATACGCAGCTGACAGCGGGGGCGCCCGCAGCTCGGACGAGGAGGTCCGATGAACTCCGAGAGCCGCGCCAGGCGAGTGCAGCACGGAGTCCGGCTGCTGCGGACCGGGCCGTGCTGGCCGCGTAAGAGTAAGGCGTGCTGCTGAAGAACTGGCTCGCCGGCCACTGAACTCACTGGGACGGGCGCACACTCATAGCCGCCGTCCGGGTGCACCGTCAGCCCGCATGCGCATTGAACAGCGATTGCGCGGCGAAGACGGTGTCGGACACACTCCCGTCCGGCGTGCTCGAGCCGAGAAGGCCCCTGATACCGACACCAAGGCTCAGCGGCCCGGGGCGTCGGGGGCCTCGGGCCGGGGAGGAAACGCTCGTTTGGTAGGTCTCCTAGAAGTTCAGATTGCCTCTCGCGTCGATCCTCAACTGGAACAGATCGGGATCGCGCTTGCAGCCGACGATCGTTCCCTTCACCGTGTAGGTGCCGCCACCCGATGCGTTCGCGTACGCGCGGGTGCCCCCGACCGCCTCCCAGGTGCCGTGTTCGCGGAACACGCCGTAGCACGCCTTCTTGTCGAAGTGCCCACCCTGGCCTGTGCGGTGGTGCTTGATGACCACCACGCCTCTGGGGAAGACGAACCGGTCCGTGTGGTTGTTGATCACCTTGTCGACACCCTTGGCATGAATCACGCCGAGCCCGATCACCGGGTCGCCGGAGTTCGAGTTCGGATTGTTGCTCAGGCCGATGAAGTGGATACGGCCCGCCTTGGCGGCAGGATGGCTTGCCGTGGCGGACGGGACGCTCAGCAGCGCCCCGATCAGCCCCAGCATCAAGGCGAGCAGGCGGATACGTGTACTCATGGTTTCCCCCTCTTGGGCGGATGATCTGCTCCCGCCCGCGCTTCGGTGAGCAGGAGCGACTGGGCACGGTGCCTCTCCCGGGAGGGAGAGTCACGACCGACACCTACTCGCCGACAGGCCATGGGGCATCACC
>Ga0136846_1232364_pt1 | contig 27856 bp, 27 predicted proteins | sample HopSoiMetagenom2_FD_96841 | JGI IMG/M metagenome (GOLD analysis project Ga0136846, IMG submission 96841) | Grasslands soil microbial communities from Hopland, California, USA - 2 Assembly 2016 (version 4) | ecosystem: Environmental > Terrestrial > Soil > Grasslands | place: USA: Hopland... | reverse complement strand
CGGATTCGCTTAACGGTGATTTCCAACTGATACCAGTGATACCGTTTTCGACAGAACTCCAGCCAATTACAGAAACTGTAGAAACTGTAGCCGAAGATCGGATTCGCTTGTAACCAGCTAAATCACAGGGCATTATCACGGAAGTGTAGGCATCACAGCTAGATAGCAGAATGGCGGTAATAGAATCCCTCCCTCTCCGCCAGTCGCTTGATGCCCTTCCCTCTGGCCCTGTGCATCTCTCACGCTCAAGCGTTCCCTGTTTCACCGCAAACCCGCCATTCCAAGAGTTTTCCACCAACTCTCCGTAACGTTCCAGGCATCACAGCCACGTTAATCGAGAGTACCTGAGCGAGGACTTTTGGCAAGTTCGCATAAGTCGTTCTCACTTGCGGTGGATTTCACGACATCCTTCATTGTTGTGCTGGTAATCGTCGCCGCACTGCTGAGTAACGTCGCGGCAGCGCAGATGGAAAATGCGCTTCAGCCGCAGGTCGAGAAGAACTATCAGCCGCCTCCCTACCAAGGCCAATTGGAGAAAGATGACGGGCAGTGGATTCGTCCAGCGAAGGACTATGCCAGCACCCGCTACAGCACGCTCGATCTGATCAATACATCCAACGCAAAGAACCTGAAGTTGGCTTTCACGTTCTCAACGGGAACCACACGGGGCCTGGAAGCGGCACCACTCGTCGTGAATAACACGATGTACATCGTGACGCCGTTCCCTAACAACCTCTACGCGCTCGATCTCACAAAACCCGGCGCGCCCATGAAATGGGTATACGAACCTGCGCCAACTCCGGCTTCCCAAGGGGTCGCTTGCTGCGACGTCGTAAACCGCGGCGCATCCTACGACAATGGCAGGATCTTTTACAACACGCTCGACGATCAAACGGTCTGCGTCGATGCGAACTCCGGCCAGGAAATCTGGCGAACACGCGTAGGCGACATCAACAAAGGCGAGAGCATGACCATGGCTCCCCTGGTTGCAAAAGGGAAGGTTTTGGTCGGAAACAGTGGCGGTGAGTTCGGCGTCCGGGGCTGGCTCACGGCTCTCGACGCGAAAACCGGCAAGATAGCCTGGCGCGCGTACACCGCAGGTCCTGACAAGGACGTTCTGATCGGACCGCGTTTCAAGCCGTTCTACGACAAAGATAAGGGCCAGGATCTGGGAACAAAGTCATGGCCGCCCGATGCCTGGAAGATCGGCGGAGGAGGAGTGTGGGGCTGGATCTCCTATGACCCGCAGCTGAACTTGATTTATTACGGGACAGCGAATCCGGGACCATGGAACGCCGATGCTCGTCCCGGCCGAAACCAATTCACTTCAGGAATTTTTGCGCGCGATGTCGATACTGGCGAGGCCGTCTGGTTCTATCAGCTCAGTCCGCACGACCTCTTTGACTATGACGGAGTCAATGAGAACATCCTGCTTGATCTTCCGATCAAAGGACAGACGCGAAAAGTCCTGGTGCATCCTGACCGGGATGGCTATGTGTACGTGATCGATCGGACCAATGGAGAAGTTCTGTCCGCCAGCATCTTTGCTCCGACTACAACGAGCCACGGCGTAGACCTGAAAACCGGCGAACTGCAGTACGTTGAGGAGAAGCACCCCATCATGGGCAAGGTCGTGCGAGGCATATGCCCGACTGCGCCAGGAGCAAAGGATTGGCAGCCCTCTGCATTTTCTCCCCGCACCGGTCTTCTCTACATTCCACACAACAATCTCTGCATGGATGAAGAGGATGTGCAGGCCAACTACATTGCCGGCACTCCATACGTCGGCGCCAACGTGCGCATGTATAACGGTCCGGGAGGCTTCGGCGGCGCGTTCACCGCATGGGATCCCGTGGAAGGCAAAGTCGTATGGTCGACGCCCGACCGCTTCCCTGTATGGAGTGGAGCCCTCGCGACGGCCGGAGACGTCGTCTTCTACGGCACGATGGATGGCTGGTTCAGAGCAGTAGACGCGCATAGCGGGATCGTTCTCTGGCAATTCAAAACCGGCTCGGGAATCATCGGCCAGCCCACAACGTACAAAGGCCCTGATGGCAAGCAGTACGTCGCGATACTTTCCGGGGTTGGAGGATGGGCAGGCGCGATCGTCTCCGGCGGCCTGGACCCGCGAGATGAATCTGGCGCGCTCGGATTTTCGGGCGCGATGAAGGAGTTGCCAAAGTACACCACCAAGGGAGGGATGCTCTATGTGTTCTCCCTTCCTTAAGTTCTTTTCCGTGGCAGCGTGCGCACTGTTGATCTCGACTCTGGCGAGCGCTCAATCCGAACAGCTTCGCGTTTGCGCCGACCCGGACAACATGCCGTTCTCAAATAGCAACAAGCAGGGTTTTGAGAACTCCATCGCGCAAATCGTCGCAAGAGCGCTGGGCGAGCAACTTACGTACGTCTGGCAAAGGATGGGCCGCGGCTTCGTACGCGAATACTTAAACGCGGGTAAGTGCGACTTGCTCGTCGGAATCCCCAGCAACTTCCGCCCGGTGCTTACGACAACCCCTTACTACCGTTCGACGTTCTATTTTGTGTCGCGCCGTGACCGCAATCTTCAGCTGGCTTCGTTTGATTCGCCCGAACTTCGGGGATTGAAGGTGGGGGTCCAGGTTGTGGAGGAGGAGTACGCGCCTCCGGGACAGGCGTTAGCCCGGCGAGGTCTGCAAAACGAAATCGTAGGATTTGACACGACCGGCAATGGCGCAGGTTCAATCGTTTGCGCAGTCGCTGATCGGAAGATCGATGCAGCGGTGGTGTGGGGACCGCTGGCAGGTTACTTCGCCCGCGAGTATCAAAAGGCGCTTCAACTTACCCCGGTGAATGTTGCGATCGATCCGCCTGCCCTGCCTTTTGCGTACTCAATCTCGATGGGAGTCCGCAAGGGCAATGTTGCCCTCCGCGATTCGCTGGAAAGAGTCTTACGCGAACAGAAGTCCGCCATCCAAACCGTGCTCGACTCTTATGGAGTTCCACGAGTGCCACTCGAGAACTCCGTGCCGGCTATTTCAGGGAACTGATGAGCAGGACGCTACAACTCGCGCTTCTTGCCTGCCTGACAAGCGGCATCGTCAGCTGCAGTCGTGAGAGTCGTATTCTGCGGCAGCCGCCTCCCGCCAACGACATCCTGAACACCGTCCAGATCAGCGGACTCAATCCGGGCGCGAATTCGATTCCGACTCCGCCTCCCTCCAATATGTATCAGGAGAGTGCATATGCCGTATCCGAGGGGCAAACGTTATTTGAGCAGTACAACTGTGTTGGCTGTCATGCGCATGGTGGCGGCGGAATAGGCCCTCCGCTGATGGATCGGTATTGGATTTACGGCAGCGAGCCGGGAAACATCTTCGCCACCATCATGCAGGGACGACCGAACGGCATGCCTTCATTCCGCAACCGGATCCCGGAGTATCAGGTCTGGGAGATTGCAGCTTACGTACGCTCTATGGCGGGACTGCTGCCTAAGGGAGTGTCGCCGCAGCGTCCTGACGAGATGCGCGTGAAACCCTCGGAATCCTCGACTCCGCCACAAATTCCCACCGGAATCACCGGTTCTCCGGAGCAGCACCAGTGATCGCTTCGTTCATCGGTGTGGCGCTCGCGCTGATCCAGGCGAAGTCTCTCGATCCTGGAGGTCACAACATGCTCCAGCCCGCTGCTCCGCAGGCCAGCCAAATCGAGTGGCTCTACTGGACGGTTTTCTGGATTCTGCTCGTCGTCTATGTCCTGATGATCGGGGCATTCACGAAAACTGCAGTCGTGAACCGTTCCGGCGCGACAGGGCCGTTGCCCATCATGACAGACGAAAAGGGAGATCGCCGCGCCAAGTGGGCTGTGGGAACGGCGACCGGGATTACCGTTATCACCTTGTTCGTCATCCTGGTGATGAGCATCGTCACAGGAAAGAAAGCCGCAGGCCTGACATCGAAGAATCCTGTCACGGTTCAGGTAACGGGGCACCAGTGGTGGTGGGAAGTTACTTATCCCAATTCTCAGGCGGATCAGACGGTCACTACCGCCAATGAGATTCACGTACCCATCCACACGCCCATCGTGCTGCTAACCAATTCCAGCGACGTCATTCACAGCTTCTGGCCTCCAAACATAACGGGCAAACGGGATCTGATCCCCGGGTATTCGTCTGCTGCCTGGTTTCAGATCGACAAGCCCGGGATCTATCGAGGACAGTGCGCCGAATTCTGCGGGCTGCAGCACGCGCACATGGGTTTCTCGATTATTGCGCAGAGCGTAGAAGAGTTCCAATCGTGGGAGCAGCAACAGTTGAAGCCTGCGAACGAACCGGGCACCCCCGAAGCGACTCGGGGCCGCGCCGTGTTCCTCACGCATTCTTGCCTCATGTGTCACACGATTCGCGGCACTGACGCAGGGTCACGCTTGGGTCCGGACCTAACCCACGTCGCCAGCCGCAACATGATCGCGGCTGAAACCTTACCGCTAACTGCGGGTGCCCTCGCCGGATGGATTGTAGATCCGCAGCGAATCAAGCCGGGGGTGAAGATGTCGCCCAACCCGCTTGCGCCGGATGATCTGCAGGCGGTGGTTGCGTATTTGCAAAGCCTGCAATAAGGAGAGCAACTTGGCCGTCACGGAACCTGTCGTCGCGAATGAGAGAGATGTCGCCGATGCGGAACTCGCGCGCCGTCTCGATCGCACATGGCGGCAGCCGAAAGGTTTCTGGGGGTGGTTCAGCAATACGCACCACACGGCAATCGGCCTGCGCTTCATGGTGACCGCCTTCGTCTTCTTCCTGCTCGGCGGAATCCTCGCCGCGATGATCCGGATGCAACTGATCCGCCCGGAAAATTCGCTGATGGGACCGGACCTCTATAACCAGGTCTTCACCATGCACGGCGCGACCATGATCTTCCTGTTCGCCGTGCCCATGATGTTTCAGGGATTCGGTGTGTACGTCGTGCCGCTGATGTGCGGAGCCCGCAACATCGCCTTTCCCCGTCTCAACGCCTTCAGTTACTACATCTATGTGGGCGGCGCTCTTTGTCTTTGGGGAGGATTGCTGACCAATACCGGTCCCGACGTCGGATGGTTTGCATACGTCCCGCTCTCGGGTCCGCAGTATTCTCCAGGCCATCGCACGGATATTTGGGCTCAGATGATCACGTTCACGGAGGTTTCCGCGCTGGGAGTAGCAGTGTGTATCGCCACGACCATCCTTCGTCATCGCGCCCCCGGCATGACTCTGAACCGCATGCCCATTCTCCTCTGGGAAAAACTGGTGCTTTCCTTCATGGTGATCTTCGCCATGCCATCAGTGATGGTCGCTAGCAGCCTTTTGCTCCTGGATCGGCTCGTGGGTACGCATTTCTTCAACCATTCCGAAGGCGGTGACGTGCTGCTCTATCAGCATCTGTTCTGGTTCTTCGGACACCCTGAGGTGTACATCATCTTTCTCCCGGGAGCGGCGATCATCTCGACGCTAGTTCCGGCATTTACGCGACGGCGAATTCTAGGACACACGCCCATCGTGCTCTCGGTGGTTGCCACTGGGTTCATCGGCTTCGGTGTGTGGGTGCACCACATGTTTGCAACCGGCTTGCCCCAGCTCAGCGAAAGCTTTTTTACGGCCGCCAGCCTGATGATCGTCATACCAACGGCGGTGCAGTTCTTCTTTTGGGTCGCCACCATGTGGAACGGTCGCATCTGGTTGCGGCTGCCGATGCTGTGGTGCTTTGGATTCTTCTTCGTCTTCCTCATCGGAGGGCTTTCGGGAGTCATGCTCGCTTCGGTGCCGCTCGATACACAAGTTCATGACACCTACTTCATCGTCGCGCACTTCCACTACGTTCTGATTGGTGGCGCGTTGTTCCCGATGTTTGCGGGAATCTACTTCTGGTTTCCCAAGATGGTCGGGCGTATGGCGGACGAGACGCTCGGAAAATGGCACTTCTGGCTGTTTTTCATCGGCTTCAACATGACCTTCTTCACCATGCATTTCCTGGGACTGCGCGGGATGACACGGCGCGTTTACACCTACCTTCCCGAGATGCACTGGGGACCGCTGAGCGCGCTGGCTACCGCTGGGGTTGTATTCATGACCGCGGGGATTCTGGTATTCCTGGTGAACATCCTTCGCAGCATGCGGATGGGCAAGATTGCAGGCGACAATCCATGGGGAGACTTCAGCCTGGAGTGGGCCACCTCCTCACCGCCACCGTCGTACAACTTCGTTCATATTCCGATGGTGAATGGCCGCAACCCACTTTGGGACGGTCCGATCGACCAGCCGCTCATCGTGGGGCTGCGCGACGACATTCGCGAAACTTTGGTGACCCACAGCCTCGACACGGAACCGCAGCACAAGGATGAAGATCCCGGGCCAAGCATCTGGCCATTCCTTACCGCACTCACAGTGTCCGCGGCATTTATTGGATCGATATTCACGCCCTGGGCTGTGCCGATCGGAGCCCCACCCGTAGTCGTCACTTTGATTGGATGGTTGTGGCCCCGAGGACATTCTCCAGCGCCGCTGCCCGGAAGGGAGTCATGGCAGCACTGAACGAGACAACTCGCGAGCGCATGACCATCGACGTGTCTACGCTGCCCAGTGTTGCCTTCGGGCACAGCAACACGACGTGGCTAGCGAATGTGCTGTACATGACGATCGAGGGCACGATGTTCGCCCTCATCTTCGCGACGTACTTCTACCTGCGGACGCGGTCGTCGAGCTGGCCTCCGGGGCACTATCCCCCGGCTCTGACCTTCGGGATCATCAATGCGGCAATCTTCATCGTAAGTGTCATTCCGGCTCGGTGGGTCCAGAGACGCGCGCCATCGGGAGATCGCGGTGCAATCCGAAACGGGCTCCTGATCCTTTCGCTCTTCGCGTTAGCCGCAACTGCGGTTCGCGTGTTTGAGTTCACGACCCTGAACTGCCGCTGGTCTGATGATGCGTATTCGTCAACAATCTGGGTGCTGATTGGTTTGCATTCTGGCCATCTGGTTACGGAACTGATTGAGACTGTGGTGCTGTTGTTTGTGGCTCTTACTCCGAAGATGGAAGGCACCCGCCTCGCGGACGCCGCGATCAACTCCGATTATTGGTACTTCGTTGTAGTTACAGGATTGCTTACGGATTTTATGATTTATGGTACGACGCGGTTGCTCTGACATGGCTCAATTCGAACACAGCATCGAGGTGGGAAGAACCCCGTGGGGAATGTGGTGGAGCCTTGTTGCCGGATTCCTAGGCTTTGCCATCGACGAAAGCTTCAGCTATGTGCTCGATCAGCACAGTTGCTCGACCGGCCACTACTATGTGCTGCACGTGATCTCGCTTGTGTGCTTCGCGATTGCTATGAGCGGTTTCTTTACCGGGTATTCCGACTTCAGACGGTTCGGCAAAGATACCAGCGAAGAAGGTGGCAGCCGCTTCAGTCGTGCCTATTTCCAGGCGCTGCTCGGGATGGGATTCAGTCTTTCCTTTGCCGTGGTGATTGTGGCGGAATCAGTGCCGCGTTGGATTTTGACTCCGTGTGAGTGATGCCTTGAGGCGCGCGTTCAAATACGTTGGAGCCGCTGTCCTGGCGCTTACAACCGCGCCCGCCTGGTGCGCCAGTGAGAGCGCACGTGATGCGCTTACGGAATGGACTTGGCCCCCTCTGGTGGTCCTCGCGCTCCTTCTGACCGGTGTTCTCTATGCCCTGGGGATTTCGAAGATGTCCCGACGCGGCGCGGCACTCGCTATCGGTTGCAAGTCAGTGCTCTGCTTTGCTGCCGGATGGATATCGCTGGTGATCGCGCTCGACTCGCCGATCCACGAATTGGGTGAGCAACTGTTCTGGGTGCACATGACCCAGCATGAGCTGCTGATGCTGATATGCGCACCGCTTCTGGTTCTCGGCAGGCCGCTCGTCCCGCTTCTTTTCGCACTTCCGGAGTCATGGCGAGCAGCTGCCGCTAGCGTTAGCCGCACAAAACCCTTCAGAACTGCTTGGTCCTCATTGTCCTCTGCAATGTCGGCGTGGTTCCTGTCAGCGCTGGGTCTATGGATCTGGCACGCACCCTCTCTCTTTGACCAGACGCTGCATAGCGACTTTATGCACGCCGCGCAGCACACTACATTCCTCGTCACGGCATTGCTTTTCTGGTGGCCCTTGGTGAACCACACCCGCGCGCTCGGGTACGGCAGCGGCATCGCGTATGTTTTCACAACGGCTCTTCACACGAGCATTCTCGGCGCGTTGCTGACATTCGCACCTCGGCCCTGGTACAGCTCATATTCCGCGACGGCTCCCGTCTGGCATCTGACTGCTCTTCAGGATCAGCAACTGGGCGGACTGATTATGTGGATCCCGGCAGGGACCCTGCTGCTGATTATCACGTTGGTCTTGCTCTTCAAGTGGATGAACGAGTCCCAAACGCGGTGGGAGTACACGCGGGCGGCGGAAGTCGTTCGGCTCGTGAACGGAGGAATTCGATGAAGATTGCACTCGTCGCCTTCCTTCTCCTCTCGCTGCTGACCCTGGGCTGCGATCGACTCACAGAAAAAGACGTGAAGTACGCGTCCACGTTGACCGGAGGCGGCAATGCCCGCGTAGGACGAACCACAATTCGAAAATATGGATGCTACGCATGTCACGAGATCCAAGGTGTTCCCGGAGCCCAAGGCCTGATTGGGCCGCCTCTCAATGGAGTTTCACAGCGTTACTACATCGCCGGAGAAATCGCGAACACGCCCGACAATCTCATGTTGTGGATCCAACATCCGCACCAGATCGAGCCCCATACGGCCATGCCCGAGATGGGCGTGACGGAGCAGGACAGTCGCGACATAGCCGCATATCTATACACCCTGAGGTAAGAGACCAGGAGATCTTATGAAATCGTTTGCAGCGCTACGCAGCATTTGCCTCGGAGTTCTCGCGTTTCTATCGTCGCTCACGTTCGCACAGAGTCCGACCGACTGTTCAAAGCTGCCCGACTACAACAAGCTGAAGACCGCGTTGACGAATACAGTGAAGGAAGGCAAAGGAGCGAACGGCGGTCTAGGCAACCAGGAGTGGGGCACCGTCGTGAATCGTGACGGCATTGTGTGCGCCGTCGTCTTCACCGGACCGAATCGCGGTACCGAATGGCCCGGCAGCCGCCTGATCTCCGCTGAGAAAGCCAACACAGCCAACGCATTCAGCACCGACAACTTTGCGCTATCCACCGGGAACGTCTATTCCGCCGCGCAACCCGGGCAGTCGCTCTACAGCATCGTTACCGGACCCGATCCGAATACGGCATTCGCGGGCGATCCGCAAAAGTTCGGCCAGCCCGATGATCCTCTCGTGGGCAAGCCGATCGGAGGCGTTATCGTGTTCGGCGGCGGCTTGGCTCTATACAGCAAGGAAGGCAAGATCGTCGGAGCTCTCGGCGTCAGCGGCGATACGTCCTGCGCCGATCATGTGATCGCGTGGAAGACCCGTCACTCTCTCGGACTTGACGCGGTTCCCATGGGTGTCGCGCCCGGATCCAGTGACAATCTCATATTCGACATCCAGAACGGTGCAAGCGCGAGCGGTTTCGGCCACCCACCCTGCAAAGGTGGCAATCCAAGCGAGGAGATCATCAAGAAGCTGACCGAATCCATGCCTACCGGACCGCACCGTTAAGGCAGCTATTCGGCGACAACAGGCTCAAGACTCGTTCGCATCTGACCTGAACAAAATCTCGCAGGAACTTTGGGGACACAGATGGCGATACAGAAAACACCGCACACACAGACGCAGCAGAATGTAGATCCCGAACAGAGTGATTTCGAGGCGGGGCAGACGCCAGAGGAATCCACCTCGGAAGCCGAACAGCACATGTACGACCATATGGAGGGCGCTGAAACAGGCACCAACCGCGCACCTCGCGAGGTACAAACCCGCTCCAAGAGTCACGATACCAAGCCTCAGCCTGTCGCATACGAGGGATCACTCTCGACCAGAACGCCCGACGATCCCCGTCAGGGAATTACATCGCACTCCGCCGAGGAAGAGTCCAGCCGCCAGAAGAAAGTAGTCAAAGATCGCTCGGATGCTCAGGCTGGCGTCAATAGGTCAGGAAACCCCGGGCGCAAGCGCTCCGCGTAAGCGGCCACTCATTCCAGTACATCGGGGCATTACCAGAAACTTGGTATTGTGGCAATTGATCTCAAACCTAGACTGAAACTGAAGAGCACAAATCGTAAGATACGAATTCTTTGTAGGAGCTTTGTAAATGGCAAACGAAACTCGACCTTTTGCAGTTATTACCGGTGCCTCGATGGGCATCGGCTTTCATCTGGCGAATGTATTCGCGCAACATGGATACGATCTTCTGATTACCTCCGGAAGCGAAAAGATCGAAGAAGCCGGGCGCGAATTCGAAGCGTCAAACGTGCAGGTTCAAACTGTCGAGGCGGACCTGCGGACGTATGAAGGTGTTGAGAAGCTCTGGGAAGCCGTTAGGGCCACAGGAAGGCAGGTCGACGTTGTCGCCCTGAATGCCGGCGTCGGAGTGGGCGGCGATTTCGCCCGCGAGACCGATCTGCAGCAGGAACTCGAGCTTATCGCGCTGAACGTGACATCCACGGTGCACCTGGCGAAGTTGGCTTTGCAAGAAATGGTCGCTCGCGGCGACGGAGCGCTGCTGTTCACATCCTCAATCGCCGGAGGCATGCCGGCGCCCCTCGAGGCAGTGTACGGTGCCTCGAAAGCCTTCGTTCTTTCGTTCGCCCGATCGCTGCGCAACGAGTTGAAAGACACGCAGATCAAGATTACTGCCCTGCAACCCGGCCCCACCGACACCAACTTCTTCCATCGCGCAGGCATGGACGACACCAAGGTTGGCTCCGAGGGCAAATACACCAACGATCCCGCGGAAGTTGCTCGGCAGGGATATGAAGCACTCATGGACAACAAAGATCATGTGTTCGCGTCTTCACTGATCACCAAGATCGAAGGTGAAGTCGGCAAGTTCGTTCCGGAATCGCTGAAAGCAGAACAGCATCGCAAGCAAGCCGAAAGAAAAGCCTCGTGAGCTAGGCAGACATCCTGCTCGGTCTCTGCCCCGTGCGGCCCGTTTGTTTCTTCATCGGACTGCGAGTATTGGCCGGTCGGATCGGCTCAACTCGCGGTCCGTTTTCTTTTGCGATCTGCGCGAGAGCTTCGCTGGGACTGTAATAGCGCGTCAGCCATTGCGTCAGGCCGTCCAGTCCGGGAAAAAGAATGCGCTCGTGAATATTGGCCTGGTCCAGCTTGTCGCGAATTTCCCTCTTAAGAACCGGGGGAATCACGATTCGGTGAAACAGATCTTTGCGTTGTGATAGCCATTCTCCCAAATCCATATTCGCGCGAGAGGTCACCGAAAACAGCGCTGCCTGATTGATGATCCGATCATCCAGCGACGGAGGCTCGAAGAATGCTACAAATGGCACGCTCGACAAGCGCTCGAATGCCTTCAGTGTAGGCGCGACCTCATCCAGCATCTCAACCGTGAGAACGTCGGAGTCCTCCCTCTTCAGGCGCGCGCGCAGTTTTGCCGGAAGACTGTTCTTGATCTTCACGCAATCTACACACCAGATAGCCGCCGGAAACTGCCAATCCGCGGTATTTACCGTCGCGAAATGCAACGCTACATAAGGAGAGAAAGTCCAGTCCAGCAGGCGCGTCGGCAACCCATGATGCTGGGCCAGAGCGATCCAGTTCCACGCCGAATCCGCTTCGAACGCGTCCCGGTGCGCATACTTGCGGAAATTTCTGAGTAAGGACTGCTCTCTTCTCTGGAAGTCGCCCCCAAGCCGGATCAACGTCGTCTCGGGCTCGCATGCAGCGTCTGAGACACCGCGAAACGCAAAAGGAGAGCGGAACCTCCTCAGATTCCCCTGCCAGGAGCCCTCGTACAACTTGGACTGCAGTTCGCTCCATGTCGAGACCCGTACGTCGTTCGCGTAAGAAGCCATGTCGGCGAGGTCCTCGAACTATCCCACTACGCGGCTGCAGCCTTCTTCCGTTTCACAGCCTTCCGGATCATCTGGATGGCTTCTTTAGGGCCGCAGTGCCCAATTACCTTGAACTTCTTGCCCGATTGCTTGTTGTAATTCACGAAGAAGTTATCGACCTCCCGCAGAAGGTCCGGATTCAAGTCCCTGATGTCCTTCAGATTCGAATGTGTGTGGCTGGGATTGGCGACACCGACGATCCGGTCGTTCCGGACTCGTTTGCCGTCTTCCGATTGCTCGCCGCAGATTGCTCCGATCACGCGGCACTCGACCAGGCAACCGGTACAGCCCGGCTCATCCATCAGCACGAGCACGTCCAGAGGATCCCCGTCCTCTGCGACGGTCGACGGAACGAATCCAAAGTCGTAGGGGAAACTCATGCCCTCGGGCAGAACTTTCTTGAGCCGGAAGACGTTCAGTTCCTCGTCAAAGGAGAACTTGTTTCGGCTGCCTTTTTCGGTTTCGATGATGACGTGCACCGCATCTTTCTCGCCATTGAAAGGTGAGAGGCGCGTCGGATTGGCGATCCATCTCTTGCTCATATCCGGTCAACTCCCGCGGTTCAACATTCCATCTTGTTGGATGGCCGAAATCCGCCAAACCCAGATACGGTTGATTCCCTAGGGAGCGCAGGATGCAGCCTTGCCATCGAAATCCCAACCTTTTTACGAGCCGTGCTCATCGAAGCGGTAATAAGTATCCGCCCGTCTCCAAACCCGTAACGCAAGCGAGCCGCGCAGGTTACACGCAACGGCCGCTCCAGCCGATTTCGATGAAGGAATCGTAACTACACCACCCGAAAGCTGTATGGCAACGAATATTGGATCCGGATTAGCTCGTCAGGCAGAAATTGATATTGGCTATGACTACGAGTTTGAGCATAAGTGGGCCGCTTCGAACGCGGCGTGTGGCTGGCCTTCAGTCTGTTGATCCTCGCCGGACTTCTGGGCCTGTTCGGCAGGGGCCCTCTGAACAACGTAAAGAGAACGTTGCCCGACGGAACCGTGCTGCAGTACTCCCGCGTCGTGCGCTTCAAGAGTCCATCGGCAATGACCTTCAACCTTCCGCTGCAGAATGGGACCGCGACCCTTCAGGCAGGCAATGCTGTTGTCGAGAAACTTGGTTCGCAATCCCTGTTTCCGCGGCCAAGCCAGAACCTGGGATCTCCTCAGGTCGTCCCTTTTCGGTTCCAGGCTGCGTCTCCCGAAGCCCAAAGCGCATTCGTTCAGATGACCATACAGCCGAGCGGCATCGGTCCCGTAACGTCCACCTATTCCATCAATGGACTGACCAGCGTATCCATCAAGCAATTCATCGTGCCATAGGAGCTCATACAGATGGCCACAATTCTTCGAGCCGCAATCGCGTACTGGGCGCTTCTGTTCACGCTGCGAGTCATTGGGCGAAGAGCCGTAAACCAGATGACGCCGTTCGAGTTTATTCTGCTTTTCCTCATCGGCGGTATGACGATCCAGGCAATTGTTTACGACGATCGCTCCCTGACCAATGCCTTGCTTGCAGTCGTCACGATCGCGCTGAACCACGTACTCGTCGCTTGGCTGAAAGAGAAATACGTCACTTTCCGCAAACTCGCCGACGGAACGCCGATCATCATCGTGGAAAATGGACATTGGCACCGTCATCGCATGTCTCGCATGCGCCTGCAGCAGCAGGATGTGATGTCCGTCGCGCGGCAGGGCGGGATCTATCACCTCGACGAGATTGCGACGGCGGTGGTCGAGCGCAACGGCGCCATCAGCATCTATAAGCAACGCGACACGGATGGCCAGTGATGCAGGAAGGCGCTCGTTTTCAGACTGACGTCCCGATGCGCCTCGATCGGCTTCCCTGGAGTCGTTGGCACTGGCTGGTCGTCATTGGGCTGGGCATCACTTGGGTGCTGGACGGACTCGAAGTCACCCTCGCCGGCGCGGTTGGAGGTGTACTGAAAGAAAGTCTGCACATGAGCGATGCGCAGGTCGGCACCAGCGCAACGTTTTACCTGATCGGGGCGGTCATCGGCGCAATCGGCTTCGGTTACGCCACCGATCGTTTGGGCCGCAAGAAACTGTTCACCGTTACACTGCTCGTCTACCTCATCGCTACCGCATGCTCAGCGCTTGCCTGGGGCTTCTGGAGCTTCGCATTCTTCCGATTTGTCACGGGAACAGGCATCGGCGGTGAGTATGCCGCCATTAATTCCGCCATTGATGAATTGATCCCGGCGCGAGTACGCGGGCAGGTCGATCTCATTATCAACGCCACGTATTGGGTGGGAGCCGCGCTCGGGGCGCTTGCCACGATTCTGCTGCTCAACACGCATTTGATTCCTGCCACCAAAGGCTGGCGCTTCGCATTCCTCATCGGCGCGAGCCTCGGCGTCGTCATTATCTTCATTCGGCACTATGTTCCGGAATCTCCGCGTTGGCTCATGACTCACGGCGAGAAAGACGAAGCCGAGCGAGTCGTCCTTATGGTCGAAAAGAACGTTGACGAGACCAGCGAGAAGAAGCTAACCAAACCCGAGGGCAAGCTGCTTACCATGACGGTTCGCCGTCATACTCCATGGAAAGAAATCTGGAATGCCATGGTGCACACGCACGGAAAGCGTTCACTGCTGGGTCTCTCACTGATGATCGCACAGGCGTTCTTCTACAACGCGATCTTCTTCACTTATGCGCTACTGCTGGTGAAGTTCTATAAGATCCCCGCGGAGCGCGTCGGCTACTATCTGCTGCCGTTTGCGTTGAGCAATGTGATGGGGCCGCTGCTTTTGGGAAAGCTGTTCGATACCATCGGCCGCAAGCCCATGATCATCGCAACCTATGGCACCTCCGGAGTGCTCCTCGCCATCACCGGGTGGATGTTTCAGCATGGCATCCTCACCGTTGTCACTCAGACGATCTGCTGGACGGTTATCTTCTTCATCGCGAGTTGCGCCGCCAGCTCCGCATACCTCACCGTCAGTGAAGTGTTCCCGCTCGAAATCCGGGCCATGGCGATCTCCATCTTCTACGCTGCTGGCACTTTGGCTGGAGGAGTCGGCGCTCCCGCATTGTTCGGTGTCCTGATCGGGACGGGATCGCGGACGAATATGTTCTGGGGATATCTCCTCGGCGCAGCCCTGATGGTCTTCGCCGCGGGAATGGAATGGAAACTCGGTGTCAAGGCCGAAGGCCAGTCGCTCGAGAACATAAGCCCACCGCTAGCCAGTGCTAGTTGATCACTATTCTGGCGGCTGTTGTACCGAACTCACCGCCTGCAATCCTTCAGCGATCTCGGGAATGATTCCAATCTGCGCATAAATGGGCCGGACCAACTGCCGGATTGCTGGTAACTGCAATCCAAACAAGAGGGCGCCGACAACGCAGAGTGCTCCTCCGATCATCAGCGTGTATGGCGCTCCGATCCGGCCGGCGGCCGCGCCCGCGATCAGGCTTCCAAAAGGCGCCACACCCTGGAACGCCATCGAGTAGAAACTCATGACTCGCCCGCGCATCTCATTCTCCACAATCGTCTGGAGAATCGTATTGCTGGATGCCATCTGCTGCATGAAGCAGAATCCAGTCACCACAAGCAGCAGGAGCGAGAGCCAGATCTGACGCGACGCTGCAAACGCGACCAATGACGCGCCGAACCCAGCCGCTGTCATGGGAATCACTCGTCCAAGGCCCAGAACCGTTTGCCTCGCCGCCAGCCTGATTGCTCCAACCAGCGCGCCGATGCCAACCGCCGCCATCAGGAACCCCAGCGTGTGCGCGCCCCCGTGCAAAATGTTTCCCGCAAAAATCGGCATGAGCGCGGTGTATGGCATTCCCACCAGGCTGATCACAGTGAGCAGGAGCAGGATCGAGGCGATGGGCTGGAATCCTCGAACGTAGGCCCAGCCTTCCCGAAGCTCCGACAGAACGCTCTCCCGTTCACGCCTGACCGGCCTTGCCATGACGATCATCGCCAGTAACGAGATGATGACGGCGATGTAACTGACCCCGTCGATCAGGAAGCAGTAGCCTTCTCCGACCACCGCAATCAGCAGTCCGGCAACGGAGGGCCCGATCAGACGGGCGGCATTGACCAGGGAAGAATTCAATGCGATCGCGTTTCCGAGATCGGCTGGATCTTCCACCATCTCGATCACGAACGCCTGCCGGGCCGGGATATCGAACGCGTTCACAGCGCCCTGGAATAGATTGAGCCAAATGACTTCATTGACCGTGATAAGGTGCGCAAGAGCCAGACCAGCCAGAGCGAAAGACTGCAGCATCGAAAGTATTTGGGTGATCACGAGCACCCGGTGCCGGTTCAGCCGGTCCACCCAGACCCCGGCAAACGGTCCGAGAAACAGGATTGGGATCTGCCCGGCGAAGCTGACCAGTCCAAGAAGGAACGCCGACCCGGTAAGCCGGTACACCAGCCACCCCGTGGCTACCCGCGTCATCCAGGTGCCGATCAGGGAAATGCCCTGTCCCCCAAAGAACAGACGGTAGTTCCGGTGCCGCAGCGCCCGCAGAACAACCTGCCAGCTAATGCCACCTCGTCTTTGCCCCGGTCTTTCTCGTGCCATGCGTGCTTGCTATCGTCTGGAACACTCCTTGGATGCCGCAGGTCAACCGATCGGAGCTAATGCCAGCCTGATCTCTGCACCACGTTTAAGGCACTTGCCTTGCCAAAACACGCCAGAGGCCTGTTCCCTGATGTTCTGTTTCCCTCTAAATCTTTGCTGCAGAATGACCTAGGGTGTCCAGAAATATGCTGTAGCCCCTATAATCATTGCTCACGGTTTACCTGATTCTCCGTCTATTCCTGTGCAAGCCCGGGAGACACTAAGGCCGGGCGGTAGAGGACAACGACGCGATGCCGGCCGGTGTTTGGGCAGTTTCACTTGCGGTTGGCGGACGGGCCCACTCGAGAGAGAGTGAGTTAGAAGAGAGAGTCAGCAAGAACCAGAACCCCACGCGGGGTTGCATGGCTGGGCAAGAACGCCGAATCGACGACACGATGCTGATCCGGGAGGCGCAGCGCGGGAACCGCGCCGCTTTCGAGGAACTCGTGCGCCATTACGATCAGGCGGTTCTTCGGCTCGCTCTCCATCTCACCGGAACTGAGCAGGACGCTCAGGACGTTTACCAGGATGCATTTCTCAAGGCCTACAAGAACATCGGCAGCTTCCGCTTCGAGTGCTCCTTCTACACCTGGATTTACCGCATCGTGACGAATCTTTGTCTCGATCATTTACGCAAAAAAAGCGTGCGCAAGGAAGATGCACCGGTAGCCAAGGATTCAGATGGTGGCGAGTACGATGTGCTCGATCAGGTCCCAGATGCGCGGGCCGGAGCCAATCCGGAAAAAGACTTAATGCGGCGACAACTCGGATCCCGCATTGCTGGAGCCCTGGACAAGCTTACGCCCCGCGAGCGGATGGTTTTCGAGCTGAAGCACTATCACGGATTGAAGCTGCGAACCGTAGGAGAGATTTTGCATACGACGGAAGAGACCGCCAAGAACACTCTCTTCCGCGCCACGCAGAAGCTGCGTGGTGCACTGGCGGACATGAGATGACCACGATGCCTGTGGGGACAGCCGCCTCGGCTGTCCAGCCGGACGAAAATCCGGCTGCAGGATGGAGACGATGAGGGTGGAAACATATGAAGTGTGAATGGGTCCGAGAAAATATCGTGCTTCATGTTTATGGCGAGCTGGCAGATGATGCCCGTCATGAAATGGAGCAGCATGTGTCCCGCTGCGCCGAGTGCGCAGGTGAGCTGAAAGCGGAGCAGGGTTTCCATGCGCTGCTTTCGGAGGATCGCGTTGCAGATCCGTCGCCAAATCTGCTCGCCTCCTCGCGCATGCACCTGCAGGAAGCACTCGAGACTGCCCCACAGGGTCACTGGTGGTCGCGGCTGGCATTCGATCCCGCTGACTGGCTGCGTCAGGTTCGCTTTTCGCCCGCACTGGCTGCTGCAATCCTCATCGTCGGTTTTGCAGGCGGAGTTGGGGGCACGTACAAGTTTTATGAAGGCCGCAATGCTTTGAACGGTGTCACGACCATCGCAAACAATGGCCAGACCGGAAATCCAGCCGACACCTCGATCGCGGGCATTGACTCCATAACCCCCATCCCAGGAACCGATCAGGTCACGATCAAGTACAACACGCTTTCCACGCAACAGAAGCAGGGACCGTTAAGCAGTCAGGATATCCAGCAACTGCTCCTGTATGCTGCCCGCAACAACTACAACTCTGGCGTGCGCGTCGATTCGGTTGATCTGCTCGCGCAAAGATCCGGTGACCTACAGGTCCGCGAAGCGCTGATTTACGCGCTGCAAAACGACACCAATCCTGGCGTGCGGCTGAAGTCGCTCACAGCACTCGGGAATTACGTCAAGAGCGATACGAACGTCCGCGATGCCGTGTTGCGCGCTCTGGTGAACGATGACAATTCCGGCGTGCGCATCGAAGCGCTGCGCCTGATCGAGCCGGTGAAGGCCGACGGCAGCGTCCGAGGAGTCCTGATGGCGTTGGCCGCGAAGGATCAGAGCCAGTACATCAAGTCGCAGGCCCGCACCATGCTTGCGCAGTTGCCAGAGATTGATTAGTCGAGTGGGTCCGGGGAGAAAAGGGGTGTTTACGTTGAGAAGAGCGTCACAAATCGTCGGGCTGGCCGTAGCGCTGGCCGTAGCCGCACCGCTGAGCTTTGTCTCGCCCAGTGTTGCGCAGGAATCGCGAGTTTCCCGCGAAGGAGGAGCCTGGGCCCAGGAAATCACCGGCTCGCTTTCAGCGGTCAAGAATCTCAGAATCAAAGTAGATATGGGCTCCGTTGTAGTCCGTGGCGGGCAGCAACAAGGCATCAACTACGTCGTTCATACAAAGCTAGGCAATTCTTCAGAGCAGGACGCCCGCCGCGAATTTGAGCAGTTTAAAGTCACCGCTTACGTCAAGGGAGATACAGCTTGGATCGTCGGCGACTGGCAAGGAGATCGCAGGCCACGCCATTTTTCGGGTGAATTCAAGGTCAACGTCCCTCGCGAAATGGCCTTAGTGAAGCTCGAAACAGATGGAGGTAGCCTCGATACCAGCGGCATCGCAGGACGTGTTGAAGCCGAGACCGGCGGAGGCGGTATTCATCTCGACGACATCGGCGGCGGAGTCAGCGCAGAAACAGGCGGCGGATCCATCGAGGTGGGCACCGTCAGCGGCGATCTTGGACTGCAGACCGGGGGCGGTTCCATCGTGATTCATCGCGCCAATGGCCGAGTCAGCGCCGAAACCGGTGGTGGCGGAGTTCGCATCGACTCAGGATCGCAGGAAGCGGTGGTTGAAACCGGCGGCGGCAGCATCGAAGTGCGCCAGTGTTCCGGCCGCGTGAAAGTATCCACCGGTGGCGGCAGCGTCGATCTCAGCGATATCGGCGGCCCCGCGGAGATCGAGACCGGAGGAGGCAGCATCCGCCTCACATCCGCAAAGGGACATGTTCACGCAGAGACGGGCGGCGGAGGTATCGAGCTGTACGGTGTCCCCTCTGCCGGAGCGGAAACCGGTGCAGGTGGGATCACCGTCAAGCTGGTCAATACCGGCGGCGAGCGGCGCGACTCCGACCTGGAGACCGCCGCAGGAGATATCACCGTCTACATCGCCTCCGATGTTGCGGTCAACTTGCGTGCAAGCGTGGATATGGGCAACGGACATCGCATTACGTCCGATTTCCCCGAGATTCACGTCCGCAGCGAAGGTGATCAATGGAACAAGAGCCTTACCGCTGACGGCGCGCTGAACGGTGGCGGACCGCTGGTCAAGGTGCACACTTCCACCGGAGACATCTGCATCAAGCGAGCGAGTCGCTAATAAAACACGGGGCGCGCATGGCGAGATGCGCCCTTATGAATCGCTGTCGAGGAAATTACCATGCGCAAATACATTTTGACGGCAATTGCGATTTGTCCCCTGCTGCTGAGCTTCTCTTATGCAGCCCAGAATTACTCGGTAGACCAGCCCGGGCAGCCATTCGTCTTCTCCAGCGAAGAAGGCGGGACAAGCTCATACCTCGGTGTCGACATCGCCGATGTGAGCACCGAACGTCTCAGCGCTCTGAAGCTCAAGGAAGAGAAGGGCGTCGAAGTGACGATGGTCGATCAGGATGCTCCAGCTGGCAAGGCAGGCATCAAGGAGCATGATGTCATCCTCACGATGAACGGAAATGGCATTGAAAGTGGCGCGCAGCTTCGCCGGATGATCCACGAGACCCCGCCGGGCCGCGTAATCACGTTGGGCCTGAGCCGCGACGGCCAGCCGATGCAACTGAAAGTGCAGCTGGCCGACAAGCACAAGGAATTCGCGTTCGTAGCGCCAAAGGCAAAGGAATTCAACTTTAATATGCCGGAGATCCACGTGCCCGATATCGATATTCCGGCGATGAACATGGTAGTCGTAACGTCGTCGGCGCGCAGTGGCTTGATGGTCGAGAACATCACTCCGCAGTTGGGCGAGTTCTTCGGAGTAAAGAACGGAAACGGTGTGCTGGTTCGTGCAGTGGAAAAAGGCAGCCGTGCCGAGAAAGCCGGCTTTCGCGCTGGGGATGTCATCACAAAGGTCAATGATCAGCAGGTGAACGATACCAGCGATTTCACCCATGCAGTGCGCTCTCGCAGCGGCAATTCGATCAAAGTGGCTGTGATGCGCGATAAGAAGGAGCAGAGTTTCACCCTTTCCCTTCCGCCAAAAAAGGAGTCCGGAGATCTTCTGGAAGAGGAGAGCTTCTCTACCGAGCCTCTCATGCAGGCGCAGACAGCCGTGGAACTCACGAAGGTTCGCTCAGATCTAGTCGCGAAACTCTGTCCTGAAATGGAGCTGGCGCGGGAGAACTCTCGTAGAGCCGCGGCCCAATTACGTGAAGCGCTGCGCAACCAGCAACTGGAGCTTCGCCAGCGCACCCAGAAGCAAAGGGAGCAACTCCGCAAGGACATGGAGTGCCTGCGCAAGCAGCTCCAACAGATGAAGCAGGAGTGGATCTAGGGCGCGCGCCTCGCTGCAACAGTGTGGTGATGCACGCTTTAATCCGTCTCCCGGGCGAAGAGCCAGGCAGCGGGCTACCGCCATCTTCGTGCCGTGCGGATCAGCCCGTACGCTACCAGGCAGAACCAGAAATCCAGCACCATCCCCAGATCGATGCGAGAAGGACGATGCCGCGCCATCGGAGGCAACGAGGGTACCAGAAGAAAATAGACCACATTGCCCAGAATGATCGCGAACAGCGCCTGCATAAAGTTCAGGAGCACTGACTGTTTAGACACCACGGCGCCCCCCGCCGGTAGGGATCCACGTATCGCGACGTTCAGCTGTGCCTTCACCCATTCCCGCGTACAACGTCCTGTTCTGCACCATGCGGCTCTTCGCCTCGTCCTGCTATCCTTTTCGGTGCCCCATCCTTTCTGATGGTTGCGAGAGGATGATTTCCTCCAGGATTGCGTATGCTCGAACTCGTCACCCCGGTCCAGTACGTCAAGGGCGTCGGTCCGCGCATCGCTGAGGTGCTCGCGGGGAAAGGGATTCACACCGTCGGCGACCTTCTTCACTATCTTCCTTTTCGCTACGAAGACCGCCTGAACCCTCGTGGTATTTCGGAACTCCGCCCCGGCGAGATGGCCACCATCGTCGGAGAAGTCCGTAACTCCGGGCTCTTCCGCACACGGAGCATGCCCATCTTCCAGCTCACCGTCGGTCAAGGGCGCGCCAAACTGCGTTGTCTCTGGTTCAATGCGACTTATCTTAAAGATAAGTTCGTTCCCGGGCAGATGATCGCCCTCTACGGAAAAGTGGAAGAAGACCAGCGTAGTCGCGAGTTGCAAATTGTTCAGCCGCAGTTCGAAGTACTCGGCGATCCAGCGGACTCCAGCGAAGATGGTCCCGAGAGGAAAGCGGCAGAGTCGCTGGAGATCGGGCGGATTGTCCCAATCTACGAAGCCACTGGACGGCTAACCGCGAAATGGTTTCGCAGGATCATTCGCACGGCGCTCGACAACCTCACTCCTGACCTGCCGGATCCTATCCCCGCCACCGTGCGCGCGCACCTCGGCCTCATCTCTCCGCGTGCTGCGTTGTGGAGCGTGCATTGGCCCGATCCCGGCGAGAGCATGCACGACCTGCTGTCGTCGCGAACACCGGCGCACATCCGCATGATCTTTGACGAACTCTTCTTTGTGGAACTCGGACTTGAGTTAAAGAAGCGGCAGTTACGCGCTCAGACGGGAATTGCATTCCAACTCGACGATCGCGTCCGCGGAGCCATTAAGAAAATCCTGCCATTCCATCCCACGGCCGCGCAGAAGCGCGTGCTGAAAGAGATCGCCGCTGATATGGAAAAGCGTTATCCCATGCGCCGTCTGCTGCAGGGAGACGTGGGCTCCGGCAAGACCATCGTGGCCTTCGAGGCGGCGATCATCGCGATCGAGAATGGGTATCAAGTCGCTCTGATGGCCCCGACTGAAATCCTCGCGCAGCAGCACTACTTTTCCGCGCGGCGCATTCTCGAGAATGCCGGCTATCGCATAGTTCTGCTGACCGGCTCATTGGAAAGCGACCGCAAGCGCGAGATTCGCCGGCATATTGCCCAAGGGTCGGCTCAGCTCGTAATCGGCACTCACGCTCTCCTCGAAGAGAAGGTGGAGTTTGCCAAACCTGGGCTGGTCATTGTCGATGAGCAACATCGCTTTGGCGTATTGCAGCGGCTGAAGCTGATGAAGAAGTCCGGCGAAGCGGAGGAACTCGCAGAGCCCGACGTCCTCGTCATGACGGCCACTCCCATCCCGCGCACTCTGGCGCTTACGCTGTACGGCGATCTGGACTTGAGCGTCCTTGACGAGCTGCCGCCCGGACGAACTCCCATCCTCACCAGGAGCGTGACCGATGACCAATCGCCCAAGGTATGGGATTTCGTGCGCAAACAGGTCCTCGCCGGACATCAAGCTTACGTGGTCTATCCGGTGATCGCCGAGAATGAAGAGAGCGAGCTCAAAGCCGCGATCAAAATGTACCGCGAGCTCAGCGGGAAAGTATTTGCGGATTTGAAAGTAGGACTCCTGCACGGCCGCCTTGACGCTGACCTCAAAGACCAGGTCATGCGCAGGTTCCAGAAAGGCGAGTTGCAGATCCTGGTTGCGACAACGGTGATCGAAGTCGGCGTTGACGTACCCAATGCCACCATCATGGTCATCGAGCATGCCGAGCGTTTTGGATTGTCGCAGCTCCATCAACTGCGCGGCAGAATAGGCCGTGGTGCGGCCAAGTCCTATTGCGTTCTGATGACCGGCGGGAAAATCACAGAAGAAGGACAGAGACGGCTCAAGGCAATGACCGATACCAACGACGGATTTAAGATCGCGGAGCTGGATCTCGAACTCCGCGGCCCCGGAGAGTTTTTTGGAACGCGCCAAGCTGGGGTCCCGAGCTTCCGCATAGCGAACATCATCCGCGATGCGCAATTGCTTGAAGCAGCGAAGCGCGAAGCTGCTGCTGTGCTTGCCGGGCCCAACTCAGAAGTTTCTTCCGAAGAAATCAGCCGCGCTCTCGTACACATGCGTTCAAAATGGCAGCACACCTACGGACTGGTCGAAGTGGGCTAGCGGAACGTTCGGGACACTCAGCGGACTCGGCGAATCCGCAGTCGAGAAGATAGATTCTGCTGAATATACATTTTGCTGTCGAATTTCTTTCCGGTGCTCGCTCCTGACATGTAGCGGATCTGACCGAAGATTGGCCGCTCAAACCACGGACGGTCGAATTTACCGACAATTGCCCACGCGATTCCGGCGTAACCGTTCGGGTCTCGTCCATCCAGAAAGTATTTGTCATTCAGGTAAACGGCGGCACGATATGCGTCGGCTGGCGAGCGGCTCCACTCCAGAATCTTCTTGGCCCAGTACATGCGCATGTAGTTGTGCATCCACCCGGTGCTCACCATTTGCATTTGCGCGGCATTCCACAGTGCGTCGTGAGTCTCTGCACTCTCAAGTTGTGCTTGCGTGTATAGCAGCGTGCGCGGATCACTCGCGTGCTGCGCCAGAGTTTTGTGCGCCCACGCCTCGCCACACTCGAAACTGTCGTACTCTGAATTGAATCGGACGAGATTTATCGCCAACTCGCGCCAGACGAGGATCTCATTCAAGAACGCCTCTTTGTCCACCTTCGGCGCGTCGGCGTTCTGGACAGCCAGCACTGCTGCAATCGGGCTGATCTGCCCAAAATGCAAGTATGGCGAGAGCCGGCTCGTGCGATCAAGTTCAGGCTTGTTGCGTTCGACCGCATAATGCCGAAGGTTGTGCGAGACAAATCCGTTCAGCAGACGCATTCCCGCTGCTGTTCCTCCGCGCCAGCTCGTCACGGGAGATACGGATCGGTCCAGCTTCCATTCCTCGGTAATGTCCACGTCAGCACGCAGAGAGCAGAGCCCTTTCCGCGTCTTCCATTCCGCTTTGGCTCGCGGATTGCGCGAGGGAATGAGAAACGTTTTCAGACGTGCCTGCAGCCTGGGACGAATCGTGTGCGCCGCGTATTGTGCCTTCTCCAGCAACTTCGAGGGAACGATTACATCGGCATCCACGGTCCAGAGCGGAATCTTCAGCTTCTTGTTGACGGTCCGCCGCCAGCCCTCCGGCTCGCGCATCGGATTCTCATCGCCCACAACCAGAGCCGGCCTGACTTCTTCGCAGAACTTCAGCAGACTGTGTTCGGGATATCGTCGCAGTATGAATCCGACACTTCGCTTGGCTAAGGCTCTTGCGATGTCGGGAATACCTTCATTCAAGAAACGGTAATGCCTGAGGTTTGCGTGCGGATAAAACGGCACCGGAGCGAAGAAGACCACAACCGGTTTCTCCAGCGCATTCGCTGCCTCAACAGCGACATCAAGCGCTGGATTATCGATGCCTCGCTGTGCGCGCTGCATCCAGTAAACGACGCAAGTCCCCTGTGAATCAGGTGCACCTGCGCTCCTGACTGTTACACGAGGATCTCCTGCGATTGTGCTCAACCAGTCCATCCGGAAAAGAACACCTTCTTATATTGTGAGGCCGCTCGAGCGTGGAATGTTGCCGCAGTCGTATCGATCGGATTCCGAGAGTATCCAGCGGATCAAAGGGGTGCGAATAATTTGCGTGAGAAGAAAAGGCAAACGTTAGTTTGCCTGCAAGATCGCGTCAGCGACTCGCGCAGCTTCTGCGGATGCCTTCACATCATGCGTCCGTACGATGTGCGCTCCTTTCAGAATCAATGCTGTTTCTGTCGCAAGAGTCCCGTATAGCCGATCGGATGGCGGTGCTCCTTTTGCGTGTCCAACAGTGCGCCCAATGAACGACTTTCGGGAAGCGCCGGCTAACAGAGGAAAGCCGAGTGCGCGCAGTTCGTCGAAGTGCGCGATCAACGGATAGTTCTGATCGAAGCTTTTGCCAAATCCGAATCCCGGATCGAGGACAATCTTTTCACGCCGAATGCCCGCGTGCAGCGCATTCTGGGCCCATCCTTTCAGCTCGTCCCTGACGAGTTGGACAACGTCATCCGGCGGCGTCAGGCTGCGCCACTCCTCCGGACGTCCCCGCATGTGCATGAGCACCGCGCCGCACTGCAACTCCGCAATGGTTCGAGCCATGTGCGCGTCCCAGCGAAAGCCGCTCACGTCGTTAACAATTTCCGCTCCAGCACTCATCGCCTGACGTGCGACTGATGACTTGTAAGTATCCACGGAGATCACGACTGCAGGATGTCTCTTCTTCAGCTCGGAAACCACCGGGAGAACTCGCCGGAGTTCTTCGTCCTCGGTCACCGCAGCACTTCGCCCTGCACTGATATCTACACGAGTGGTTTCCGATGCGGGGCTGACTCGCGCACCGGGCCGCGTGGACTCTCCGCCGATGTCGATGATGTCAGCGCCTTCGGCAAGTAGTCGCTCGGCGTGCTCGACCGCACCGTTAGAATCCAGGAATTGTCCGCCATCGGAAAAAGAATCGGGCGTGACATTGACGATGCCCATGATGAGCGTTCGCCTGCCAAGCTCCAAAGACCGCGAGCCGATGTTCCATTCAAAGGCGGGCCTCATGCGAACATGATTGTATTGGACTCCACCCGGCGGTTCACCTACGCCGAATGGCGGACTTGCGCTCGCGGGCGCCATACGCTCCGGCTGGGCCTGTGCCCTTGGGTGGTTTGCGCACGCCATCCAGAAGTTCCTTCAGCACCGCGGCATTGTTGCGCGTTTCATTTTTCGACGCGTAGAGCAGTGTCAGGCGCTTCTTCTTGCGGGCTAATTCGTAGAGTCGCTGCAGGGATTCCTGATACCCAGGTTGGGTCAATTCCTTCAAATACTTGCTTCGAAACGACGGCCATTGCTCGGTATGAGTGTGATACCAGCGCCTGAGTTCATTCGAAGGGGCGAGATCCCGCAACCACTCGTCAACCTTGGCCTGCTCTTTCGTCAATCCGCGAGGCCAAAGTCGATCGACTAAAATCCGCGACCGATCTGCTTCGGACGGCGGCTCATAGACGCGCTTGATCGCAATCGTCATGGCAATGCAATGTATGCTCTATCATTGTAAAGCGGCGAGCAACGCCGCGCATCGCGTATTTCGAAGGAAGGCAATGCGATCGATTCACGGCGGCTTGAGCAAAGCATCAGGGCACGCAACATTCCTGGTAGTTCTCATCTGTCTAGCAGCTCTGATGGTGCTTACGACTTTGGGCTGCAATGTCGAACGGCGCAAGTCCGACGCTGAGTTGGGGCTTAATACCCAGCAGGCCGCGGGACGCAAAATTTACGACGCCGAATGCGACCGTTGCCACGAGCCGTATTCGACCACAGGCAAGAAGGGTCCTGGCCTCAAAGGAGTCTTTCAGCGCAAATATCTATCTCTAAGCGGGCTGCCGGCGAACGATGAACGCGTGACCGACATCATCCGGCTGGGTCGAGGCGAAATGCCAGGGTACGCACAGAAACTCAGCTCGCAGGACGTTCAAGACCTGCTGGCATACTTGCATACGTTATAGCGCGAACAGTGGGATAATCCGCCGCATGAAAAGCGTCAAATCCGATCTGTACCGCGAACTGCCATCGATAGACGAATCGCTGCGAACACCGTGCGTTTCCGCGCTCATCGCGGCGCAGGGAAACGCGGCGGTGACTGATGCGGCGCGCGCGGTGATCGCGGGGCTGCGCAACGAGATCACTTCGGGGCTGCTCGATCGCGCCGGACTTCGCCTCGCCATTGATGGAATTGCGGGCGCGATCGAGACCCAACTTCGCCGCTCGCTGGCCCATTCACTTCGTCCTGTGATCAACGCAACCGGCGTGATACTACATACGAACCTGGGCCGTGCGCCGTTGTCTGCTCTTGCCATGGATCAACTTCGTGAAACTGCGATCGCGTACAGCAATCTGGAATGCGACATTGAAACCGGAGAGCGCGGTAAACGCGACGTGCACGTCGATCGACTCTTTCGGAAGCTGCTTGCGGAATCCCAAGCGGGAGGCGATGTCTCAACCATCGTCGTCAACAACAACGCTGCCGCGGTCCTGCTTGCGCTGAATACGCTTGCGGACGGAGGAGAGGTCATCGTCTCGCGCGGCGAGCTGGTCGAGATCGGCGGATCGTTCCGCATCCCTGATGTGATGGGCAAGTCAGGCGCTGTGTTGTGCGAAGTAGGCACGACCAACAGGACCCGCGTCTCCGATTACGAGAATGCAATCAGCGAGCGAACGCGGGTGCTCTTGCGCGTGCACCGCTCGAACTTTGAGATCACCGGGTTCACCGAGCAGCCCTCGACGGAAGAATTGGTGAAGCTCGCACGAAAACGGAACGTCCCGCTGATGGAGGACCTCGG
>Ga0136846_1232064_pt1 | contig 27877 bp, 35 predicted proteins | sample HopSoiMetagenom2_FD_96841 | JGI IMG/M metagenome (GOLD analysis project Ga0136846, IMG submission 96841) | Grasslands soil microbial communities from Hopland, California, USA - 2 Assembly 2016 (version 4) | ecosystem: Environmental > Terrestrial > Soil > Grasslands | place: USA: Hopland... | reverse complement strand
CGGCTGGACGCGATCGTCTACCGCTCCAAGTTCGTGCCGACCCCGTTCGCCGCCCGCCAGTTCGTCAACCACGGCCACGTGCTGGTGAACGGCAAGCGCGTGAACATCGCCTCCTACCGCGTGAAGCCCGGCGACGTGGTCTCCGTGCGCGAGCGTTCGCGCAACATGGCCCTGGTGCTGGAAGCCCTGCAGTCGGCCGAGCGCGACACCCCCGACTACATCACCGTGGACGGCAAGGGCATGAGCGCCACCTTCGTCCGCGCGCCGGAACTGGCCGAAGTGCCGTACCCGGTGAAGATGGAGCCGAACCTGGTGGTCGAGTTCTACGCGTCCTAACCGGCGCCGACATCGACAAGCCTTGCGAAGGCCTCGGGGAAACCCGGGGCCTTTTGCTTTGGCCGCGCCTGTGGCGAAGTCGGCGCATGGATCGGCGGGGATTCCTGGTGGCGGCGGGGGCGGGCGCGATGGCGCTGGCGGGTTGCGCCGAGACGCCGCCGCGCGCCGTCACCGCGGCGCCGGCGCCGTTCACCGAACTGGAGCCGATCTACCGCGCCGACGCCACGCGCGACGGCCTGACGATCAGCGTCGCCTCCAGCGGCTGCACCGCCAAGCCCGACTTCGCGGTCTATGCGACGCGTGACGGAGCGGGGGCCGTCAGCCTGGCCTTCGCCCGCAAGCGGGTCGATCCCTGCAGGTCCTTCGCCGTGGGCCGCACCGACCTGGCCTTCACCTGGGCCGAGCTTGGGGCCTCGCCGCAGGACCGGCTGGTGCTACTGAACCCGCTGGTCGCTTGGCGCGGTCCGTGAGCCCAGTTCGGCGCGCTGGCTTTCGTCGGCGCTGAACTCGACGCCGTTGCGCGGCAGGCTGGCGGGGAACTCGGCCTGCAGCCAGGCCAGGGTCTTCTCGCGGATCAGGCTGCGCAGCTCGCCGGCGTCGGCCGAGCTGGCGGCGCTGAGCCGGCAGCGCACCTCCAGCGACCGCTCGCGGATGTCGTTGACCAGCACCTTGGCCAGCCGGCCGTCCCACAGCGGGCTCTCCTTCGCCGCCGCCTCGATGTGCGCCCGCAGGCGGTCGACGGGGACCCGCTGGTCCACCAGCATGCTGAAATCGGCCGTCAGGTCCGAGGACTCGCGGGTCCAGTTCTCGAACGGCTGCTCCAGGAAGAATTTCAGCGGCACGATCATCCGCCGCTCGTCGGGCAGGCGGATCACCACATAGGTGGAGCCGATCTCCTCGACGTGGCCGAACTCCTTCTGCACCACCACCGCGTCGTCGATGCGGATCGGCTGGGTGAAGGCGATCTGGACGCCGGCCATCAGGTTGGACAGCACCGGCTGCAGCGCCAGGCCGACGATGATCCCGGCCGCCCCGCCCGCGGCCAGCAGGCTGACGCCCACCTGCTTGACCCCCGGGATGGTCATCAGCGCCAGGGCCAGGGTCACGAGGATGACCACCGCGTTCAGGGCGCGGCGCAGCAGCCGCGTCTGGGTGATCAGCTTGCGGGCGTGCAGGTTGTTGGTCGCGTCCAGCTTGAAGCGCCGCATGTAGAGCGCCGTGCCGATGTCGACGGCGGTCAGCACGGCCCAACCGATCAGCACGATGATCGCGATGAGCAGCACATGCTGCAGGGTGCGCTCCAGGCCCGGCGGGACCGGCGCCACCTTCAGCGACCAGCTGAGCGCCGCCACCAGGAGGGCGAAGCGGCTGGGCGAGCGGGTGCGGACCACCAGCGAGCGGGCGAAGTCGCCCCGATGCGCCAGGCCCTTGCGCAGGGTCCGCACCACCACCTCGTGAAAGGCGAGGGTGACCGCCAGGGTCGCGGCGATCGTGAACACGCCGAACATCCAGGTCGGGATGAACGACAGCGCGGCGGGCACGGTGACTGTGGGCGTCGGCATGCGGGCCTCAAACCTGCGGGAGCAGCGGCGGGTTCTCGCGCGCCATCAGGTGAACATCTCCGTGATCCAGTCGGGCACGCGGCGCGGGCGGCCGCTGGCCTGGTCGATCAGCACCCAGGTGGTGTGGACCTGGGCGCACATCTGGCCGTCGGGGTGGTCCAGGCGGATGAAGCGGTCGTAGCGCGGGCCGTGGGGCGCCTCCGCCACCCAGGTGCGGCCCTGCGCGGTCTCTCCCAGCTTCAGTTCACGGCGGTAGTCGATCTCGTGGCGCAGGGCGATCCAGGCCCAGGTCGACTGCGCGTCGGGCGGCGCGAGCGAGCGCCAGTGGGCGATGCCCATGTCCTGCGCCCAGCGCAGGTAGACCACGTTGTTCACGTGGCCGTTCTCGTCGATGTCGGCGGGGGTGGGCTCGAACGCGAGGCGGAAGACCTGGCGGCCCTCCGGCGGTTCGAGCAGCCGGGTCACGCGGCGAGCAGGCCTTGGTCCTGGAAGAGGGCCTTCAGCTCGCCCGACTGGAACATCTCGCGGATGATGTCGCAGCCGCCGACGAACTCGCCCTTCACATAGAGCTGCGGGATGGTCGGCCAGTCGGAGAAGGACTTGATGCCTTCGCGCAGCTCGTCGCTCTGCAGCACGTCCACGCCCACGAACTCCACGCCCAGGTGGTCCAGGATCTGGACGCTGACCGCCGAAAAGCCGCAGCGGGGCTGCTCGGGCTCGCCCTTCATGAACAGGATCACCGGATGCTCGGCCACGGACTTGGCGATCCAGTCGTGGACGGGGTTGGCGGCGGCTTCGGCAGCGGCTTCGGACATCGGATCGCCCTTTCGGCGCAAATTCGTCGTCCAAGAGCTAGGGACGGCAAGGCGCGGGGTCAAGCGCGGGGGACGAGGCGTCGCAGTGCGCGCGGCCCGTCAGGCCGGCGCGCTGGTCTCCAGGGCCAGGGCATGGAGCTCGCCGCCCATGCGGCCCTTGAGCGCCGCATAGACCAGCTGGTGCTGGCGCACGCGCGGCAGGCCCTTGAACGCCGCCGAGACGATGCGGGCCTTGTAGTGGTCGCCGTCGCCGGCGAGGTCCTGGACCTCGATCTCGGCATCGGGGAAGCCTTCGCGCAGGGCGGCTTCCAGGTCGGGCTGGGACATGGGCATGGCGCGGACTTAAGCCCGCCTCAGCCCGCGGTCCAGAGCAGGCTGGCGCCGAAGGCCCCCATCAGCGCCGCCGCGCCGCGATCCAGCGGCTTCTGCGCCCGCGCATAGGCCTGGGCGGCCCGCACGCCGGAGAACACCAGCGCCAGGGAGGTCTGCCACGCCAGGCAGGTCAGGGTCACCACCACCACGGCCGCGCCATGCACCCACAGCGGGGTCCCCGGCGCCACATAGGCGGAGAAGACGCTGGCGAAGAACAGCACCGACTTGGGATTGGTCAGGCAGATGGCCAGGCCCTGCAGGAAGGCCGCACGGGCCGCGCCGGGCGGCGCCTCGTCGGACGGCGCCTCGGCCTTCGAACGCCAGAGGGCCACGGCGAACCAGACGAGATAGAGCCCGCCGCCGACCCGCAGGATCTTGTAGAGCCACGGGGCCGCGGCCAGGACGGCGGCCAGGCCCGTGACAGCCGCCGCGCACCAGATCACGCAGCCGAGCGTCGTGCCCAGCGCTGTCCCGATCGCCGGTCCGCGTCCGCCGCGCATGGCGACCCGCATGGTCAGGAAGTTGCTCGGCCCCGGAATCACCGAGGTGGCCAGGGCCAGGGCGAACAGCGAGGCCAGGGAGAGGAGGTGGGCGCTCATGCAGTGCGGGTGAAATCCATGATCCAGTTGGTCTCCCAGCTTTCGCCGGCGTCATAGGAGAAGGCCTGCGACCAGCGCGCCGAGCCCGGGGTGATCGCCTCCCACAGATACGCCACCTTGACCGGGGCGCCATCCTCCATGTCCTCGCCTTCAAAGCGCCCCACGCCCTGGTCGAACCGGCCGCAGATGGCCGGCTGGAGCTCGCCGGTGGCGGCGTTGAGCCAGCGGATCGACCAGCGGGCCGCCTGGGGGTCGAAGGTGCGCAGGGTCAGGCCCTGCAGCCCGCCCTCCGGCATGTCGTGCTCGTCGACATTGCACAGGCCGCCCATCAGGCCCTGGCAATAGCTGGTCCCTTCGAAGGCCCGCCAGTCGTCGGCGCCGCGCGCGAGCCGCCGCCGATGCGCCACGCGCCAGCGGCCATAGAGGAAGTGGAAGTCGCGCCGTCCGTCGTCGTGGGCGTCGTAGGCCATGTCCGGTCCCTCGGGCTTCGAGGGCCCTGGATACGGCGCGCCTGCTGACAGGGATGTGTCAGCAGGCGACCTTCAGGTCAGGCGAGCCCTTGCTTGCGGGCCTGTTCGCGGGCCGGGGCGGAGGCCAGGGCCTTGCGGTGCTGCTCGCGGGTGGGCGCCGAGGCGAGGCCCTGCTTCTTGGCCTGCTCACGCGGAGCTGCAGACGCGAGGCCCTGCTTTTTGGCCTGCTCACGAGTCGGGCGAGCCGCCAGGGCCTTGGTGTGCTGTTCACGGGTCGGCTGAGCCGCCACGGCCTTGGTGTGCTGTTCACGGGTCGGCTGAGCCGCCATGGCCTTGGTGTGCTGTTCACGGGTCGGCTGGGAGGCCACCGCCTGCTTCTTGGCCTGTTCGCGTGGCGCGGCGGAGGCGGCGCTCTGCTTAGCAGCGGCGTCGTGCTTGCCCAGGGCCTCGGAGGCGACCGCGGCGAAGGCGGGCTGGGCGACCACGGCGGCGCCGGTCAGCCCCGCCAGCCCGAGGCCGGCCCGGGTGAGCATGGCGCGGCGCGACACGTCCGGCAGCGATCCGGGCGGCGTCGCGCGCTGTTCCAGCAGGCCGGCGTCGGCCAGCCGGTCGAGGGCGGACCAAACCGTTTCGCGGTCGACCGCAGCGCCGAGCGATTCGCTGGCTCGCCGGGCCAGGTCCGGCACGCCGATGGTCCCGTCAGCCGACTCCCAGAGGAAGGCGTCCAGCGCATCCAGCCGGGCAAGCTCTTGCCCCGAACGATCCTGGACGACGAGCTCGGGACCGACTTGCAGGGCGATCGTTCGGTTACGCTTGGCGACTGGGAACTGTGACATCGGGGCCTCCATCCGCTGCGAGAGCGGGACTGTACATAGGCCCGGCAAGCGTGACAATTCGGGCCGAGGAGCGTTCGCCGACCCATGTCCACAATCCGGTTTCGCCGCGTCGCCTCGGAGGCCCGTATCTTCGTGGCGGACGGTTTTCTGGACGAGGACGAGATCGCGGCGATCCTCGCGGCAGCCGGCGAGGGGACGGCTTATGGGGCCCAGCACGACGGGACCGGGCTGCACTTCGAACTGCCGCTCGCCGCCGCCCCGGAGCTGACCGCCCTGCAGGCGCGGCTGGAGGCGGTGCTGGGGTTTGCCAACCTCCTCGGCGACACCTTCCGCTTCCGCCGCTACCACGCGGGCGAAGGCCATCCGCCCCATGTGGACTGCTACGCCTGGAGCGGCGCGCACCTGGTGGTGACGGCGATGCTGTGGCTGACCTGCCCCGCGCAAGGGGGCGAGACCCGGTTCGGCCGCGCGCGGCCCGCGGCCCTGCGCCTGGAGCCGCGGCGCGGCCGCCTGGCGATGTGGATGAACTACGGGGCCGACGGACGGCCCGACCCGCTGGCCTGGCACGAGGGTCTGGCGGTGGCGGCCGGCGAGAAGACCACCCTCACCAGCTTCATCTACGCCGACCGTGCCGTGGCGCCGGCCTTCGCGCCCGGCCTTGAGGCCGATCCCGCCATCCCCGGCGTGGTCCTGGAGGCGTGAGCATGCGGCTGGTCTGCGTCGACGACGAGGTCCCCGAGATCACCCTGCAGCTGCTGGCCGAGGCCAGCGCCGCGCGCGGGGTCGAGTTCCTGGCCGTGGACGCCCGCACCTTCCCGTTCGAGGACGCGCCCGCCCTGGCCGAGGGCGACATGCTCTACTGCGCGGCGGTCAGCGCGGCGGCCGCGCTGGTCGAGCAGGTCCTGGTGCATCCCGGCGTCGCCACCTTCTACACCCGCCCGCTCGGCCCGTTCTTCAACGCGGTGAACCACCCGCTGCACTTCCAGCAGCTGGGCCTGCCGACGCCGCGCACCCTGCCGCTGCTCGACGCGGCCCGCGACCGACTGGACGCCGCGGCCGAGCGGCTGGGCGGCTATCCGCTGATCGTCAAGGTGCTGGGCTGGTCGCGGGGCGTCGGCACTCTGCGGGTGGATTCCCCGGCGGCCCTCTATTCCCTGGCCGACCTCTTGCTCGCCGAGGGCAAGTCGCCGTTCCTCAGCGCCTATGTGCATCCGGCCGTCCATTGGCGGGTCACCGTAGTGGGCGGGCGCGCCGTGGCGGCCTACCGCAACGTGGCCGATCCGGGCGACTTCCGCACCTCCGCCAGCGCTGAGGCGAGCGACTACACCGACCAGCCCGACCCGCAGATGGCGCGGCTCGCCGTGGCGGCCGCACGGGCGCAGGAGGTCGAGCTGGGCGGCGTCGACATCCTGGAGCACGAGAGCGGTCGGCTCTATCTGCTGGAGTCCAACTTCCCCTGCTACTTCGCCCAGGCGCAGGAGACGGCCGGCATCGACGTGGCGGGCGCCATGCTGGACCACCTGGTCGGCAAGGCAGAGGCGATCCTGCGGCGCGCCGCCACCGGCGCCGTCCTCAGTCGATGATCGATGAGTAGATGATGCTCTTCAGCTGGCCGCGGAAGTTGAACGTCCCCGATGGCATCAGCTGGGTCATGAACACCACAGAGAGGTCCTCCTTGGGGTCCACCCAGAAGATCGTCGAGGCCGCGCCGCCCCAGTAGAAGTCGCCGGCGCCGAGGCCGGCGGTCTCCACCTGGCCCAGGGTGGTGGCGAAGCCCAGGCCGAAGCCCACGCCCTCGTTGGCGGTCTCCGAGAAGCTGCCCAGGGCGAGCTGGGTCAGGTCCTTGCCGCCGGGCAGGTGGTTCATGTGCATCAGCTCGAGGGTGCGGGGACCCAGCACCCGGTGGCCGTCCAGCTCGCCGCCCCGGCGAAGCATCTCGCAGAAGCGCAGGTAGTCGGCGCTGGTCCCCGTCAGCCCGCCGCCGCCCGACTTGAAGCCCGGATTGCGGGTGAAGTCGCTGGTGGCCGGATCGTCGATCAGCTTCAGGGTCTTGTCCGGATTGCGCTGGTAGTTGGCGGCCAGGCGGCCCGCCTTCTCCGGCGGCACGAAGAAGCTGGTGTCCTTCATGCCCAGCGGATCGAAGATCACGTCCTGCAGGTACTGGGCGAAGGGCTTGCCGGAGATGATCTCCACCAGGGCGCCGCAGACGTCGGTGGCCAGGGAGTACATCCACTGGGTCCCCGGCTGAAAGCGCAGCGGCACTTGGCCCAGCTTGTCCATGAACTGCTGCATGGTGTCCGCGCCGCCCACCGAGCGCACCTTCAGCTCGCGGTAGATGCGGTCGATCGGGTGCTGGATGCCGACGCCCGGCAGGCCGCCGCCATAGGTCAGGCCCGAGGTGTGGGAGAGCACGTCGCGGAAGCTCACCGGCCGGTGCGCCGGCTCCGTGACCATGGTGTCGCCCTCGCCGGAGGCCCAGACGCGGTGGTCCTTCCAGGACGGGACGTAGCGCGAGACCGGGTCGTTCAGCTGGAAATAGCCCTGCTCGTACAGGGTCATCAGCGCCACCGAGGTGATCGGCTTGGTCATCGAATAGATGCGGAAGATGGTGTCGTCGGCCATCGGCTTGCCGCGCTCGCTGTCCATCAGGCCGAAGCTGCGCGAATAGGCCAGGTGGCCGTGCCGGGCGACGTTCACCTGGCAACCCGCGATCTTGCCGGGGCCGATGTAGTTGCGCTCCAGGTGCTCGCCGATGCGCTCCAGCCGCTGCGCGTCCAGGCCGGTCCATTGCGACTGGGCGTCCATCGAGTTCCTCCGAAATATGGTTCTTGTCTGAATACGGGCATCATGGGCGCCGAACGGCCGTTTGGAAAGTGGAAGGATGGGTATGGACCAGCTGCAGACGCTGTACGCACTGGGCGCGGAGATCGGCGAGGCGCTGAAGGCGCGCGGGGAGAAGGTGGCGGTGGCCGAGAGCTCGTCGGGCGGCCTGATCTCGGCGGCCCTGCTGAGCGTGCCGGGCGCCTCGGCCTACTTCCTCGGCGGCGCGGTGGTCTATACGGCCAAGGCGCGGGTGCTGCTCACCGACATCCCACGCGAGGCCCTGGAGGGCGTGCGCTCGGCCAGCGAGCCCTACGCCCTGCTGCTGGCCCGCACCCAGCGCGAGCGGTTCGGCGCGACCTGGGGCCTTTCGGAGACCGGCGCGGCCGGGCCGACGGGCAACCCCTATGGCGACGCGGCCGGCCACACCTGCGTGGCGATCTCCGGGCCGGTGGAGGCGGCGCTGACCATCGAGACCGGCGAGAGCGACCGCGCCGCCAACATGACGGCCTTCGCCGCGGCGGCGATGGAGCTGCTCAAGCGGGCGGTGACGTAAGACTCCTCTCCCTCTCTTCGCCGCTGCGCGGCTCGGGGGAGAGGAGATTCAGAGCGTCGGATCCTCGCCCACCCGCACCAGCATCTTGCCGAAGTTGCCGCCCTTGAGCATCTCGGCGAAGGCCGCCGGGATGGTCTCCAGGCCCTCACGGATGTCCTCGCGGTACCTGACCTGGCCTGAGGCGACCAGCGGCGCCACCTCGGCCAGGAAGGCGTCGTGGTGGCTCTCCACATAGTCGCCCACGAAGAGGTTGCGCACGGTGACGCCGCGGGCCCGGGCGGCCTCGGCTTCCCGCTCGCCCGCATTGGCGTCGGGGGCGTCGCCGTAGTGGGCGATGAGGCCGCAGATGGTCATGCGCGCGCCCGGCCGGAACAGCGGCAGCACCGCCTCGAACACCGCCCCGCCCACGTTCTCGAAGTAGACGTCCACACCGTCTGGACACGCGGCCTTCAGGTCCTCCGGCAAGGTGGGGCTGAGGTGCGAGACGCAGGCGTCGAAGCCGAGCTCGCCGGTGACATAGGCGCACTTCTCGGGCCGCCCGGCGATGCCCACCACCCGCGCGCCGCGCTGGCGCGCCAGCTGGCCGGCGATCTGCCCGACACCGCCTGAGGCTGCGGACACCACCACCGTCTCGCCTGGCTTGGGATCGCCCTGCAGGATCATGCCGGCGTAGGCGGTGAGGCCCAGCATGCCCAGCACGCCGACGGCGTGGGAGATGCGCCCGACCGCGGGGTCCAGCTTGCGCGGGACCATGTAGCCCGGCCGCGCCACGCCTTCGCCCATGAGGCCGTACTCGGCCCAGCCATTGGTGCAGAAGAGGAAGTCGCCGGCGGCCAGGCCCTCGATGCGGCTCTCCACCACCTGGGCCACGCTGCGCGCGTGGCAGGGCGCGCCCTCCGGCTCCACGCCGCGCCGCTTGTAGCCCCACTGGTAGGGGTCGAGGGAGACGTAGATCGTTCGCGTCAGGGCCTGGCCCGCCGCCGGCGTCGGGATCGGCGCTTCCACCAGCCGGAACGTGCCCGGCCCCGGCCAGGGCGGCGGCGGCCGTTGGGCCAGGGTCCAGTAGCGGTTCATGGGCGCCTCCTCGAGCGTCGAGGTTCCCGCATCCGGCGGGTGAGCGAAAGGGACCGCGCCTGGTGTGGCCGGTTGTCAACGAGATCAGGCGCTGGCTGGACGCCATTCAATTCGGCCCGCATCGTGCTGAGGGACGGACAGGCTCGCCACCTTAGTCGACGAGCACGATTCAGACTCTTGTCGATTCCGACAAAAGTCATCGTGCTCTAGGCACGGGCCAGCGCGGCGGCGACCACGTCGGGATGGCTCAGATGCAATAGCCGCCCGCCGTCGGGCACCACCTCGATACGCCCGCGAGGCAGGAGCGTGCGCCACTGCTCGGGGCCGGCATGGCCGGCGCCCAGCGTGTCCTGGGCCCCAATGAGCACTGTCCAGTCCAGCGACTGGGCTGCGGTTGGCATCTGGCCGCCGTCGGCATGCAGCACGAACTCGCGCGCGAAGCCGTTGCCTGTCGCTGACTGGCGCGAGGCGCGCAGCCAGTCGGCGCGATTGACGGGATCGGCGAGGGCGGCGAGGTCCGCCGCTGAGGATTTCACCGCCCGCTCCGACAGGCGCATGATCGAGGCCTCCGTGGAGAGCCGAGCGGCCATCCGGGCGAAGCTTCGCACCAACTCGGGATGGTCAAGCGCGAGGCCCACGAAGACACCGAGCGGGCCTTGAGAGGGCCGCGTCCCGGGAGGCGTCGCCGCCAGCAGCACGCCGAATTCGACACGGGACGGAAAGGCGGCGGCGAAGCGAAGCGGCATGGCGACGCTGCGACCGAGGAGGCGCACCCGGGACAGCTTGAGCGCGTCCAGCACGTCGATCAGGTCAGCGTTGGCGTCGCTGACGAAATCGCCATGGGTTTCGGATGTGAGGCCAAAGCCCGGTCGGTCAACGCCGATGGGACGCAGGCCGCGCGCCTGCATGGCGTTCACCAGGCCGCGCGGCAGGCCGCGGCCATTCAGCGGAGTGTGGAACACGACCACCGGCGCGCCGTCGAGCGGGCCATGATCCTCGATCGCGATGCGACCTGGTTCGCACCGCCGCCGGATGAACCGCAGTGGCGTCGCCAACCGGTCGAGACCCTGGATCTCCACGTCGGTTGCGGAGGCCAGGCGAGCCAGGGCGTCCGTCTCGGCCACGATCCGGCCGAGCGCCGCGCCGCTTTCAACCCCGCATTGGGCGTAGATCGTCTTCAGGTCTGCCTTGGCGCTCTGGTCGGAGATGGAGAGAGCTTCGGCGGCTGTGGCGCGGGTGGCCCCGAGCGCGATCAGCAGGGCGAGACGCCCCTGGCGCAGCGTCAGGCCGTAGGTGTCGGCCAGCGTCTGCCACGTTGCTTCGCTGGCTGGCAGCTCACCGAACGCGAGCTGAGCCAGCTGGCGCACAAAATCGGGCTGGCGGCGGGCGCCGGTCTTGGCCATGGCCGAGGCCAGGGCCTCCCGCGCGGTCTCATAGGCGATCCCCAGGTCCGCCGACGCCGCGCGCAGGTCGCCCAGCCGCACCAGGGCTCCGGCCAGCCGGGCCTCCGCGCCGCTGAAAGTCCAGGCCTCGAACAGCCGCGCCCAGTCGATCCGGTCGGCGGGCCGAACGCCGAGCACCGCACAGTCGGCCGCGCCTGACGTCAGGGCCGTGCGGACCGCCGACCCCATCGGCCAGCTGAGGGCGCGCGCCGGACCCGCCACGGCCAGGGCCACAGGCAGTCCGCGGGCGTCGTCGACGATCGCCGAGATCCGGGGCGTGGCCCCGTCGGCGACGCGCAAGGCGCCGGCGAGCGCCCGGGGCGGTAGGTCGAAGGCTGCGAAAGCCTCATCGGCGGCCACGATCCGGCCATCGCGCCGGCAAGCGGCTGCGGCAAAGGTGTCGCGCGGGACACTCGCCGCGCCGCCGGCGCGATCACCCGCCAGGTCCATCGCCTTGGCCAGGCTTTCCGGCGTGAGCGCCATCGCCGCTGCAAAGCCTTCGGCGTCGTCCGCGATCGCCTCCAGCGACTGGCCCGCCGCCTCGGCCTGCCGGAAGGCGCGCAGAAAGCTCTCGGCGGAACGGTGGGGCATCACCGCAGGAACCGGTCCGAGCCCGTCCGGGTCAACCCCCCAAATGGGGATGTCCGACAAAGATCGGCGCCGGTAGTTACGCCGGGTCAAATGTTTCGGTCGGAGTGCAGATGCGTAGATCTTTTGTGGCCGCAATTCTGGCGGCGGTGGTGGGTTCAGCGTTCGCGAACTCGGCGTCGGCGACGACTTACTTCTACGGCGGGTTTGTGGACCCCACGAATAGCCGAGATGGAGGCGCAGTTGCGCATGTTGGCCTGCATGCGCCGCTGACCTTTACCTTCACGACAGCTGCGCCGATCGCCAGCAACGCCAACATCTTGAACGACGCCGCCGCAGTGACCTGGTGGGAGGCGTCGGGCGGCCAGATCGAGTCGACCATCTCCTCGGCCGATCCGAAGGCGAAACTGACGCATTTCCACATCATCACCGACGCTGCGGGCGACATCACCGGTTTCCTCATCGGCGCCCAGGCCACCGACCCCGATTTCGTTCATGCGGGCGGCATGACGCCGACGTTCCTATTCGCCAGCTTGCCGGGCTCCCGGTCGGACACTGTCCGGTTTGTCGAGAACAAGTTCGGCCAGAACACCGGCGGCGTGGACTGCACGCTGGGCGCCTGCAGCCGCGTGCGGACGAGCTTCGAGATCCTGCCGCCGCCCCCCTCTGGGGCGCCCGCTGTGCCGGAGCCGGCGAGCTGGGCGCTGATGATCGTGGGCTTCGGCGGTGTCGGCGCGGTCATGCGGCGCCGCGCAAAGGCGGTCATCGGGTAGCCCCACTGCCGGCCAAGTAGGCGACGCACACCGCCTCGTCCTCAAGCGGTGCATGGCCGGGTCGTTCACCGGGAAGGCCTCCGGCGAGATGTCGGCATGGTCGGCTGGCCCGTGCGCCACGCAGACGCCCGCGAAGCCATCCCGGACGAAGGTTGCGATTGCGGCGCAGGCCCCGGTGAGAGCAGCGGTTCAAGCTGCTTATCGCTCCTGCGTCGTGACGAGGCCGGCGATTCCACGCGAGACGCGCGACGGGCGGTTTTGTGAACGCCGGCTGGGCCGTCATAAAAAAATTTCAACCTTTGTTCACATCCATCAACATCACGCGTCTTGGTTGTGAGATCGCCCTCTTCCCTGGCGGCGCGATCCTCGCTGCAACCGAAGGAGATTTCCCGATGGCGCTCCCAACGCCCGTGAACGGTCAGATCACTGACGCGGTCACGCAAGCGAATGTGAAAGTCCTCTGCGAGGCGCCGGCCATGGCCATGGGCGCCATCTACCAGTCGTTCGCCCACTCCACCGGCATCCTCTACGAGAACGCCACCTCGTCGCAGCAGCAGCTGGCGATCGCCGGCCAGGCCGCGACCAACCAGGGCGTGATCCAGATCTACAGCGTCGACTCCATGGCCGGCGCGGTGGCCACGTCCAAGCTCGCCCAGGCCGACGTGCCCGACAACATGATGGCGCTGCTCACCGCGCTCCGGGCCAGCCGCCCGGCGGGCTGACACCGCGCCTGAACCCCCAACCGCCGGCGCTCAGCGTCGGCCCAAATCCCGAAAGCTGAGGACACGACATGGCAATCCCCACTCCCGTCAACGGCATGATCACCGACGCGGTCACCCAGGCGAACGTCAAGGTGCTGGGCGACGCCCCGGCCATGGCCATGGGCGCGATCTACCAGTCCCTGGCCCACTCCACGGGCATCCTCTACGAGAACGCCGCCTCCTCGCAGCAGCAGCTGGCGATCGCCGGCCAGGCCGCGACCAACCAGGGCGTGATCCAGATCTACAGCGTCGACACCATGGCCGGCGCCGTGGCCGCCTCGAAGATCTCGCAGTCCGACACGCCCGACACCCTGCTGTCGCTGCTGACCGCCCTGCAGGCGACCCAGGGCTGACCACGCCGCGGTCTGGCGCCGCTGCGGCGCCAGACTCGTGACGCGCGCGGGGCGCGGCGGGCGCGCTCGAGGGTTTCGGGAGGACACCATGTCCGAAGGCGAGAAGCGCGCCAAAGGCCAGACACGGGCCGAAGGCAGGACGCGCGCCGAGGCCGGCGCGCGCGCCGAGCGGCGGACGCAGGCCGAAGGGCGGACGCAGGCCAAAGGGCAGACGCAGGCCAAAGGCGGGGCCGCCCAGGGCCTGGGCGTCGACGACGTCCTGAAGCTGACGATGGAGCTCTGCCGCGATCCGAAGACCTCGCACCTGGTCGATGGCGTCGCCGCGACGCTGCTCGCTGTCATCGGCTCGGGGCCCGCCTGGACCACCCTGCAGAGCCTGATCGCGGCCAACCAGGCCAGCGGCGCGATGTTCCACAACGCCACGCACAACCAGCAGATGACCAACGTCCTCGGCATGGTGGCCACGGCCAACTGCGTGCAGGCGCTGCTGGGCCAGACGCCCGACGTACCCTGGCCATATCCCAACGCCAGCTCGGGAGCCGACCATGACGAGGCTTGAAGTCGGCGACGACGCCACGGTGCAGCTGGGCGACCTGCTGCTGCTCTGCGCCGGCGCCGGGGTCATGGGCACGACACTGGTCGCCATGGTCGGGGCGTCCGACGCCCTGGTGACGCGGCTGATGAACTCGGTGCGCCATTCGAACGAGCTGTCGACGGTGCAGATCCGCAACCTGGCCCAGAGCCTGGCCGAGATGCAGGCGCCGCGGCCGCTCGCCAGCAGCACCACCCGGGTGCGCGAGACCACCAGCGTGCTGCCGTCCGGCGCGCCGGTCGTGACCTGAAGGGAAGGGCAGGCGGATGGCCGATCCCGAGCTCGTCAACACCCAGGTCACCGACGCGGTCACCCAGACCAACGTGAAGCTGCTGGGCGAGGGTCCTGCGGAAGGCGCGGCGATGACGCTGCAGGCCGCCGCCCACGCCACCAGCCTTTCGATGGAAAGCGCCAGCCAGGCGCAGGGCGGCATGCAGCAGATCAACAACGCCGCCGTCGCCGCCCTGATCACCCTGATCACCAGCGTCACGCCCGCCGCCGCCGCCCAGAAACCGCCAGCGCACTGATCGGACCGATGGCCTATCCCACCCCCGTCAACAGCCGGATCACCGACGCGGTCACGCAGCAGAACGTGCTGATCCTCGGCTCGGCCGGCGCCATGGCGATGAGCGCGGTCTACCAGAGCGCCGCCCACTCGATCTCCATCGCCTACGAGAACGCGGTCCAGGCCCAGCGCCAGGCCTCGATCTGCGCCCAGGCCGCTACCAACCAGGGGGTCATCCAGCTCTATTCGCTCGGGTCGTCCTCGGCCGCCACCGCCAGCACGCGGATCGGCCGGTCCGACACCCTCCACACCGCGCTCATCCTGCTGAAGGCGCTCAAGGCGCTGAAGCAGGCGTGACGGATAGCGAAAGGACGGCGACCAGATGCCACCAGATCCGCCCGTCAACGCCCAGGTCACCGATGCGGTCACCCAGACCAACGTCAAGGTGCTGGGCGAAGCGCCCGCCCAGTCCATGGCCATGGTCTACCAGAGCATGGCCCACTCCATCTCGCTGGCCATGCAGAACGCCCAGCAGGCGCAGGGCGGGCTGCAGCAGATCGGCAACGCCGTCACCTCCAGCGCGGTGACCATGATCCTGAACGCTGTCCAGAAGTAGCTCCCAGAAGTCGCTCCACGAACGGAAGGTCCGCGCCCGTGTCCGAAGCCCCGCCGCTCAACAAGCAGATCGTCGACGCCGTCGACACCTCGACCCGCTACGCCCTGGGCCTGCTGCCGAAGCCGGACTCGGCCGCGCCGCCGGCGGACGAGCTGCGCCTGGCGGCCAAGGCGGCCGGCGCGACGGTGATCTCGGCCGGCGCGGCCATCGCCTACGACAAGGCCACCCAGTCCGCGGCCATCGCGACGCAGGACGCGGCGGACTACGAGCGCAACGTCCTCTCCATCAGCGCCGCGGTGCAGGGCAAGGCGCTGGCGATGATCCTCGCCACCGAGGACGTGGACCCGACCTCGGGGCCCGTGGCCGCCTGGGTGCTGGCGGTGGTCAGCTCCCTGCTGGCTCCGGTCTCCGCAGGCCTGGCCGCCTCGACCGTGAGCCTCGCCGTCAACGAGTTCTTCCCCAGGACCTGACCGTCAAAACAGGAGGCGCACATGGCGCATCACCCCCACCGTCACTATCCGCATCCCCCGCCGTGCTACGGCGGCGAGGCCCTGGCCGTGGTGGCCGAGGCCCTGGCCCTCGAGCGCGAGACGATCGCCGAGACCGCCCGGCTGGTGGGCTACCTCGACGGCGTCGCCGGTCGCTGGAACGATCCCGCCGCCGAATACGAGCGCCTGCGCGAGGCTGCGGCCAACGTCGCCGAGCTGAGCTGGGCGCTGCAGCGGCCCGCGTGGGACAACCCCTATGCCGGCCTGGCCGCCGACATCTCCGCCCTGGCCCGCCAGATCCTTGAGGAGATGCGCGCCTTCGACCATCGCGACTCGGCTCCGGGCGGCGACCCCGCGCCGGACCCGGACCCGGAAGCATAGGCGGGCGGAGGGCCAAGCTGATGGCCAAGTCGAAGGGCGGCCGGGCGACCGATCCGGGCGAGACGCCGCCGCCGCCGGACCCCGTGCCGGAGCTGGCGGTCAATCCCGTGGTGGCGGCCGCCCAGCAGGCGGTGGTCGCCCTCTTCGACACTCTCGCGGACGAGTGGCCCAAGACTCTCAAGCCGCCGGCCGAAGGGCCCATGCCCCACTTCACCGACGAGATGGTCAAGCTGATGCGCGACCAGCTGCGCCGGGCCCTCGGCCTTGAGCCCGTGACGCCCCAGAAATGAGCGAGGCGCCCCCCCAGGACCCGTCCGGCGAGCCCGCCCACCTCTACGACGCGGTGGCCGCGCAGCGCGACAAGGTGCTCGGCGGGTTCGCCGACCAGCGGGAGTCGCTGACCCGGGCGGTGGAGGAGCAGCGCCTGGCCGCGATGCCCGAGCGGATGCGCCCGGCGGCGGCGCGGGCCAGCGCCGAGATCGTGCAGGCGCTGCAGCAGATGATCGCCCGCGAGGTGACCCGGCAACTGGAGCTGGCGATCCGCACCATGCTCGCCAACGCCGCCGACAAGTCGCAGGAGGCGCCGCCAAACTGAGGAGATCGTCTCATGACGCTGTAGATAAACAAGAAAATAGACTGTGCATCATCGTGTAAAGCCGTGGACTCGCCGGCCGGGCTCGAGGTGTCCGATCCAGCAGGTGGGCCGCCGCGCCGTCTTCGCGCGGACGCCTGCGCACGAGCCAATTCCGAGAGGTCTGGCCAACTCCGAAAGACCTGAACCAGCGACCGCGGTCCGACGGCCGTGCGCGGTGACGCGTGCGCTGCGCCCGCCGTCACAGCTGCGGGGGCGTGCGAATGAATGTGGTCCATCTGTTCCCATCCGCCGTGAGCCCGGCGGTCGAGCCGCCCGATGCGCCCGAGCCGGCGCAGGCCGAGCCGGCCGCCCCGCCGGAGGAGCGCTCGCCCGCGGTCGCGCGACGCCGGGCCCCGGCCCGCGCTGTCTCGCCGGCGGAGATCCTGGCCCGCTCGGCTCAGCGTGGCCTCGCCCCGACGCCGAACGGCGCCCGCCTCTCGCCTGCCGCGGTGATCGCCCATGCGCTGGATCGGCCCGCGGGGCTCGACGGCTTCTGGGCGGTGTGGCTGGCGCACCAGGAGTTCCTGCGCCGCCGCAGCTTCCACCTGTCCGGCGGCAACCGGGCCGACGCCGAGGACGCCCTAGGCAACGCCATGCTGCGCGCGGCCCAGGCCTATGCGCGCCAGCCTGTGCAGAACCCGCGGGCCTGGCTGCTGCGCATCCTTCACAACGCCTGCATGGACCAGCACCGGCGCAACGCCTGCCATGCGGTGATGGTCGACTCCACGATCGAGCCGGCGCCAGCGCCCGAGGCCTGGCCGCGCGCGGCGCCGTCGCCGGAGGAGGAGCTGTCGCTGGCGCAATCCGAGAACGCCTGGCTGCAGGCGATGCGCGCCTTGCCGGGGCCGCTGAACGACCCCTTACGCCTGCACCTGGAGGGCTGGACCGACGACGACATCGCCCGGCGCCTCAACATCACCCGCGAGCTGGTCCGCAAGCGCCGCCAGCTGGCCAAGGACCGCCTGCGCCGCTTCCTGGCGCCCTAGGTTGCCGGCTCGCCCATGAAGCCGGGCAGCCAGCCCTCGTGCGCGGTGCGCAGCTCGGCGAGCGGCAGGTTGAGGCCCGGCGGGATGACGATGGCCTCGCCGCCGGCGTCCCCGAGGATTGCGGCTGGCACGCCCGCGGCCTCAGCCGCCGCCAGCACCACCGCCGGGTCGGGCGTCGCCACCAGGTAGCGGGCCTGGTCCTCGGCGAAGAGCTGGACCCAGAGCTGCCCGTCCAGCCGCAGCTCGCAGCCGATACCCGAGGCCAGGCACATCTCGCAGAGCGCGGCGATCAGCCCGCCGTCGGAGAGGTCGTGGACGGTGCGGACCTGCCCGGCCCGGATCAGCCCGCGGATGGCGTCGCCGGTCCGACGCTCCAGCGCCAGGTCCACGGGCGGCGGCGCGCCGTCCTCGCGGCCGGCGATCTCGCGCAGGTACATCGACGCGCCCAGCTCGCCCCGCGTGGCGCCCACCAGCACCAGCACATCACCCGCCTGCATAGAGCTGAAGTCGGCGCGCCGGGCGTAGTCGGGGATCAGGCCCACGCCGCCGACCGTGGGCGTCGGCGGAATGGCCGAGCCGTTGGTCTCGTTGTAGAGGCTGACGTTGCCGCTCACGACCGGGAAGTCGAGCTCGCGGCAGGCCTCGGCCATGCCCTCGATGGCGCGGACGATCTGGCCCATGATCTGCGGCCGCTCGGGATTGCCGAAGTTGAGGTTGTCGGTGATGGCGATTGGGTCGGCGCCCACCGCGGTCAGGTTGCGCCAGGCCTCGGCCACCGCCTGCTTGCCGCCCTCGTAGGGATCGTTCTGCACGTAGCGCGGGGTGACGTCGGAGGTCATGGCCAGGGCCTTGCGCCCGCCGTGCACGCGCACGATCCCGGCGTCGGCGCCCGTGGCGCTGTCCTCCAGGGTGTCGGCCATCACGTGCCGGTCGTACTGCTCCCAGAGCCAGCGCTTGGAGGCCATGTCGGGCGCGGCCATCAGCTTCAGCACCGCGGCCTTGAGGTCGTCCGGGGTCGGCAGGTCGGCCGGATCCAGGCGCGGCTGCGGTTCGGGCGCCGTCCAGGGCCGGTCGTAGAGCGGGGCGTCGTCGAACAGCGGCGCCAGCGGCACGTCGGCCACGGTCTCGCCGCGATGCCTCAGCACCAGCCGGCCGGTGTCGGTGGTCCAGCCGATGGTGGCCGCGTCCAGGCCCCACTTCTGGAAGATGCGGTAGCCGTCGGCCTCGCGGCCGGGCTTGAGGATCGCCAGCATCCGCTCCTGGCTCTCGCTCAGCATCATCTCGTAGGCGCTCATGCCCTCCTCGCGCTGGGGCACCGCATCGAGGTCCAGCTCGATGCCGACCCCGCCCTTACCGGCCATCTCCACCGAGGAGGACGTGAGGCCCGCCGCGCCCATGTCCTGGATCGCGGCCACGGCGCCGGAGGCCATCAGCTCCAGCGTCGCCTCGATCAGCAGCTTCTCGGCGAAGGGGTCGCCCACCTGGACGGTGGGGCGCTTCTCCTCGGCGTCCTCGGAGAACTCCGCCGAGGCCATGGTCGCGCCATGGATGCCGTCGCGGCCGGTCTTGGAGCCGAAATAGACCACCGGCAGGCCGGCGGACGGGGCGGCGGAGTAGAAGATCTTGTCCGCGTCGGCCAGGCCCACGCACATGGCGTTGACCAGAATGTTGCCGTCGTAGCCGCGGTGGAAGTTGGTCTCGCCGGCCACGGTGGGCACGCCCACGCAGTTGCCGTAGCCGCCGATGCCGGCCACCACGCCGGAGACCAGGCGGCGGGTCTTCGGATGGCTGGGGTCGCCGAAGCGCAGGGCGTTCAACAGCGCCACCGGCCGCGCGCCCATGGTGAAGACGTCGCGCATGATGCCGCCCACGCCGGTGGCGGCGCCCTGGTACGGCTCGATGTAGGACGGGTGGTTGTGGCTCTCCATCTTGAAGATGCAGGCCTGGCCGTCGCCGATGTTGATGACGCCGGCGTTCTCGCCCGGGCCGCAGATCACCCGCGGGCCGGTGGTCGGGAACTTGCCGAGGTGCTTGCGGCTGGACTTGTAGCTGCAGTGCTCGGACCACATCACCGAGAACACACCCAACTCCACGTCGTTGGGCTCGCGGTTCAGGCGGCGGACGATCAGCTGGTACTCGTCGGGCTTCAGGCCGTATTCGGCGGCCTTGTCGGCCAGGCTCTTGGCGGGGGCGGCGCTCATGGCGGGCCTTCTAGCGGGACTCATCGCCGGGCGCGATAGGCGCGGAACATCTGCGGAGGCGATGGGTTAGGGGCGGGCCAAAAGCGCCCGCGTTCGGGGCGCCCAAGTCAGGAGTACGACATGGCCCAGCAAACCCATCAGCAGCCGCGGCAACAGCAGCAGGCCGGCGGCAAGGACGCCATGAACAAGGGCCGCAAGGGTCAAGGCCAGGGCGGCCAGTCCGGCAAGACCCAGAACGGCCAGAACATGCAGAAGCGGGACGGGCGCCACTAGGGCCTGTCCCTTCTGGGGCCGTTCCGGCGCGTCGCCGTCGCTCAGGCGGCGGCGCGCATCCGCGCCTGGCGGCGAAGCCTGGCCGGGGGCGCGTCGGCCAGCGCCGCCACGGCGCGGCTCATATGGGCCTGGTCGGCAAAGCCGCAGGCCAGGGCCACCCCACTCAGCGGCGCGTCGGTCCGCAGGATGGCGTCCAGAGCCTGGTGCGCCCGCTGGACCAGCCGGAACGCCTGCGGGCTAACCCCATAGACCTGCCGAAAGCCGCGGCTGACGCTGCCGAGGCGCAGGCCCATGCCGTCCGCCCAGGCCGAGAGCGAGGCCCTGGCGTCCTCGCGCAGGTGCAGGGCCAGGAGATCGGGCCAGTCCAATGCCGTCGTGCGGCCGGGCCGCAGGGCCTCCCCCAAGGCGGCCTCGGCCTCGCCGGCGTCCCGCTCCGCCAGGCGCGCCAGGAGGTCCGGATCGGCGACGGCGCCCAGGACCGGTCCAGCCCAGTCGTCGGCCAGGGGCAGCACCAGCACCTCCGCCCCCGGCCGGTCGAAGCGGTCCAGGTGGCTCTCGAAGGCCCGGTGCAGCACCACGTCGCCCGCCTGCACCCGATGGCGCCCGGTGTCGCCGGCCTCCACATAGCCGCCCGCCAGGACCACCGCGGCGAACGCCTCGCGGTGGCGATGGCGCGAGAGCGTCTCGCTGGGCGCATGACGCAGCCGCCCCGGCACGGCCGTGCGGGTGGGCAGGATCCGCGGTGAAATGCGTTCAAGACCGGCCATCGCAACCCTGGATACGAACCGCAATCCTTCTAGGCAACGAGGCGATGCGGATGAGAGTGGTGCTGGCCGGTGTCCTGTTGATGGCGGGCGCGCAACACGCAGCCGCTGCGCCCGTGGCCCAGACGGCCGAGGCGGTGCTGGCGGCCAACCACGCCGCGGTCGGGGCAATGCCTGCGGTCGGGTCGGTCCGCGCCGAATACAAGGCGGAGAACGCCGGGCTGGTGGGGACCGGCCTGCGCCTGCAGGACCTCGCCACCGGCGCCTTCTCCCAGTCGCTGGAGGCCGGGCCGGTGAGCCTGGCCGGCGGCTACGACGGCAAGACGCCGTGGCAGCAGGACATCTCCGGAGTGGCCACGGACCAAGAGGGCGGCGACCGGATCCCGGTGGCGGTCAACGAAGCCTACCGCAACGCCAACCTCTGGTGGCGGGGCGACCGCGGCGGCGCCCAGGTCAGCTATGTGGGCCGCGAGACCGAGGACGGCCACGCCCTGGACCACCTGGCGGTCACCCCGCGCGGCGGCGGGCGCTTCGACGCCTGGTTCGACGCCGACAGCCACATGCTGGTCAAGACCGCCGAGCCGCAGCAGTTCTTCAAGACCCAGACGCTCTATGGCGACTTCCGGCGCGAAGGCACGGCGATGGTAGCCCACGTCCGGTCCGACGACTTCGGCACGGGGCCGTCCAACATCCAGAAACTGACCCTGACCCGGATGGTGTTCGCGCCGGCCGAGCCGCTGACCGTCTACGCCAGGCCCAAGACCCCGCCCAAGGGCGGCCGCATCGTCAACGCCGCGGGCACGGTGACCGTGCCGTTCCGGCTGCTCAACAACCACATCTACGTCGCGGCCAAGGTGAACGGGAAGGGCCCCTACACCTTCATCGTCGACACCGGCGGCCACACCCTGATCTCCCCACGCCTGGCCAAGGAAGCGGGCCTCACGTCGGTCGGTGAGAGCGCGACCTCCGGCGCCGGCGAAAAGACCGAGACCACCGGCTTCGCCCACTACGACGAGATCGCGCTCGGCGACGTGCGCCTGACCGACCAGACCGGCTTTGTCACCAACGTCTACGACAAGGCCATCGAGGGTATCGAGGTGGACGGCATGCTGGGCTTCGAGCTCTTCGCCCGCTTCGCGGTGAAGATCGACTACGGCGCCCAGACCATGACCATCACCGACTTCGCCCGGTTCGACCCCAAGGGCGCCGGGACCGCCGTGCCGTTCGTCTTCTACGACCACCTGCCCGACGTGAAGGGCTTCGTGGACGACATGCCGGCCCGGTTCGACATCGACACCGGCTCGCGGGTGGAGATCGATCTCACCAGCCCGTTCGTGGCGAAGATGAAGCTGCGCGACCGCTACAAGCCCGGGATCAGCACCATCACCGGGTGGGGCGTCGGCGGCGCCAGCCGCAGCTACGTGGTGCGCATCCCCTCCCTGACCCTGGGGACGGTGACCGGCAAGAGCGTCGTGGCGGGCCTGTCGGAGGCCAAGGGCGGCTCGATCAGCGACCCGAACTACGAAGGCAACGTCGGCTCCGGCTACCTGAAGCGCTACGTGGTCACCTTCGATTATGCCCGCAAGATCATGTATTTGCTGCCGATCCAGCCGCAGCCCGCCGACGCGGGCCGGTTCGATCGCTCCGGGCTCTGGATCAACGCCGCGGACGACGGCTTCACCATCACCTCGGTGGCGGCCGGCAGCCCCGCGGCGGAGGCGGGCCTGGCTGAGGGCGACCTGATCACCGCGCTGGACGGCAAGGCCGCGACGCCCGCGAGCCTCTCGGACGCCCGCATCGCCCTGCGCTCGCTGCCGCCGGGGACCAAGGTCGCGCTGACGGTGAAGCGCGGCGGGGAGAGCCGCCCGGTGACCCTGGTGCTCCGGGACCTGATCTGACGGCGACGTTTCGACCGGGTGCGAAACAAGCCGGCGCCGGACCTGCGCATCCTCCTTCGGAGACGATGACGGAGGATCCGATGACCGCGCCGCCCCTTGAGCTTTCAGCGGCCTATGTGGTCCGCACGTGCGTGCCCGAGCACGCGCTGGCCGCAGCTGCGGGCGTCTCGGCGGCGACGCTGGAGGCTTTGCAGGCCGCGGGCGTCGTGCCGCAGCCGACCTATGTGCTGGGGCCGGCATCGGTCCGCAGCGCCATCGCGGCGCTGGGACCACGAGAAGGCGGCCGCGCCTATTTCGGCATATCCGTGCCGCCCTGGCTGCGCCTGGCGGCGGTGCTGGCGGAGCGGACGCCGGCGACCGAGCTGCGGGCAGCGCTGACCGCCTGGCTGGCGAAGGACCTGGCGGAGGCCCTTACCGAGGCCCGCGAAGACGCCAAGCGCTTCGGCTGGAGCCGCATGTTCCGCGATGACGCGGTGGACCGGACGGCGGTCGCGACGGAGGCCGAGCGGCTGTGGCCGGAGTGGATGGGCGGCGGCTGGGCGGTCTGCCTCCGGCGCTTCGATGGCCCACACCTGGTGGCCAAGGAGGTGGGCCGCCGGCGCATCGCTGCGCTGACCGACGAATGCGCCAAGGCCGAGCTGTCGCCGGAGGCGCGGCTGGAGGTGCTGGGGGCCATGGCGCGCCTGGACGCCGTCCTGCTGTCCTTCGCGCCACACGAGCGCCCCAACGGCACCCCAGGCCTAATCCTGGACGCCACCGCCCAGCGCTACGACCTGCCATGGCCAGCCTGCGCGTACGGCGACGCCCAAGGCTGGTCGCATCGCGCGGTCGAGAGGGTCGCCTAGGATCTAGCGCGTCTGGCCGCCGTCCACCGGCACCACCGCGCCGGTGACGAAGCTGGCGAGGGGGCTCATCAGGAAAGCCGCGACCGCGCCGATCTCCTCGGGCCGGCCGAAGCGGTTCAGGGGCACCTCGCGCTTGATCCAGCGGGTCCAGGCGTCGCCGCGCGGACCGGTGGAGCGCGCCTCCCAGTCGCCGCCCGGGAAGATGATGTTGCCGGGGGCGATGGCGTTGACGCGCACGTTCTGCGGCCCGGCGATGCGCGCCAGCTCCTTGGTCAGGTGGTTCATGGCGGCCTTGGCGGTGCCGTACGTCAGGGGCGTACCCAGGGCCCCCAGCCCCGCAATGGAGCTGATCAGCAGCAGGGAGCCCTCGCCGCGTGGGCTCATGCGGCGCAGGGCGGCGCGCGAGAGCCGCCAGGCGGAGTCCAGGTTCTGGCTGAAGCCCGCGTCCCAGGTCTCGTCGTCGATCTCGATGCCGGGCGGGCAGGGGTGCAGGCCCACATTGGCCACCGCCCCGAAGATCGGGCCGAACTCGGCCTCGGTCCGCGCCACGGCGTCGTCGATGACGGCGGTGTCGCGCAGGTCGCCGGAGATGGTCATGAGCCGGTGCGCCCCGTGGAGATCCGCCAGCCGGGCGCGTTCGGCCTCCAGCGCCTCGGCGCCGCGGGCGGTCAGCACCACCTTGGCGCCCTCCGCCAGGCAGGCCTCGACGATGCCGCGCCCGATGCCGCGGCTGGCGCCGGCCACGAAGATCACCTTGCCGTCCAGTCCCAGCTGCATCTCAGTTCCCTTGCAAAATGGCCAGCGCCTGCTCGGCCAGGGCCGGGGCGCCGTTCTCGGCCGGTCGGTCCATGGCCGCGTTGCCGGCGAGCACCCGGCGATAGACGCCCTGGGAGATCGAGGCCAGGCGGAAGATCGCGAAGGCCATGTAGAAGGGCCAGCCCGCGATCTCGCCGCGGCCGGTGCGCCGGGCATAGGCGGCCACATATTCGGCCTCGGTCGGGATGCCGCTGGTGGCGAAGTCGACGCCGTCCAGGGTCCCCCAGCTCTCGCCGTGGCTGCGCCAGAGGAATGCGTTGTAGGCGATGTCGGCCAGCGGATGGCCGATGGTGCAGAGCTCCCAGTCCAGCACCGCAATGATCCGCGGCTCGGTGGGGTGGTACATGACGTTCTCGAGGCGGTAGTCGCCGTGGGCGATCGCGACGGAGCTGTCGGCCGGGATGCGTCCGGGCAAGGCCTCGATCAGGGCCTCCATGGCCGGAATCGTCTCGGACTCCGCGTCGCGGTACTGGCGGGTCCAGCGGGCGATCTGGCGCTCGAAGTAGTTGCCGGGCCGGCCGAAGTCGCCCAGGCCCAAGGCCTCGACGTCCACCTGGTGCAGCTTGGCCAGGGTGGCGTTCAGGTCGTCGTAGATCGCCGCCCGCTCGGCCGGCGCCAGCCCGGGCAGCCGCGCGTCGCGGAAGATGCGACCCTCCAGGAAGTCCATCACGTAGAAGCTGGCGCCGATGACCTCGGGGTCCTCGCACAGGACCCGCATGGTCGGCACGGGCACATGGCCGGCCAGGGCCTGCATCACCCGGTGCTCGCGGTCCACCTGGTGGGCGCTCGCCAGCAGCTGGCCCGGCGGCTTCTTGCGCAGGACATAGCGCCGCCCGTCCGAGGTGAGCAGGAACGTCGGGTTCGAGGCCCCGCCCTGGAACTGCAGCACCTCCAGGTCCGGGCCGATCTCCGGAATGCGCGGCCGCAGCCAGGCCGCCAGCCGCACCTCGTCAAAACGGTGCGCCGGCCGCACGGGTCCGACGGGAAGGTCTCCGCTCAAGCTGGTGTCCTCCCTGGCTTTCCGTCAGCCTGGCGAAGGCGCCGCCACGGCAGTCCAGCTTTGCCATGGCGCGGTCACGTTCTCTGGCAGAATAGCGCCGCCGATCGCGGCCGAGTCGAGGGGACCCATGGAAGTCGAGGTCAATGCCGAGGCCAAGGACAAGCGCCTGAACCGCATGGTGGCGCTGACGGTGGTCGCCCTCTCCATCATCATGGGGCTGGGCCAGGTGAAGGACGGCAACATCGTCCAGGCGATGCAGCAGGCGCAGTCCGACTCCGTCGACCACTGGAACGAGTACCAGGCCACTAAGACCAAGCTCCACCTCGACGAGGTGGCCATGGCGCAGAACAATTTCCTGGAGACCCTGGGCGGGCCGAAGATCGCAGCGGCGACCACGGCCGAGCGCGCGCGGCTCGAAAAGGAGATGGCCAAGTACCAGAAGGAGATCCCGGAACTGAAGAACGAGGCCCTGGGCGATGTGGCGCAGTACAACGCCCTCAACGTCCACGACGACCAGTTCGACGCCTCGGACGCCTTCCTTTCCATCGCCATCTCGGTCGCCGCCGTGGCGGCCCTGGCGGAAGCGATGTGGGCGCTCTACGCGGCCTGGGCCTTCGGCGCCCTGGGCATCGTGATGAGCGCCGCCGGCTTCTTCGGCTGGTCCCTGCACTGGGACCTGATGGCCAAGCTGCTGAGCTAGGCCCCGGGCGCTGGCGCCGGCGAGCGCAGCGTCACCACCGTCAGCGACGCGGGCGCCACGGTCACGGCGCCGGTGAAATGCATGGCCGTACGGTGCTCTGGCGGCAGGTTACGGCCGGGATGGCTCTTCGGGCCGGCGTCGACCCAGCTGTACTGCCGCGCGGAATAGGACCAGGTCTCGGCGGGGCCCGTAATGCGCCCCGGGCCGAGGCCTGCCAGGCTGAGCTGGAAGCTGCGCTTGGCGTCGCGGTTGACCACCAGGACGCCCAGCTTTCCGTCGGGCCGCTGGGCCACGAACACCTTTACTGCCTCGCTGTCCGCCGGCCGGCCGGTCTCCACGCGCGCGGCGTAGAGCTGGTGCGGGCCGTTCGGGGCCAGCCAGGCGCCGGTGATCAGCTGCGCCGCGTGCAGCATGGGCATGGGCTGGCGGGCCTCGCCCTTCTCGTCGGCCTCGTACAGCATCAGGTTGCCGTAGCCGGCGCAGGGCTGGTGCTGGTTGGCCGGCCAGTTGGGCGGGTAGCCGAAGAGGTAGGCGCCGTCGCCGCCCTCGGTCAGGAACTGGCCCAGGATATTGGCCATCAAGAGCGCGCTGGGCATCTCAGACTCCGCCCGGCCGGAGAAGGCGGAGAAGCCGTATTCGGCGATGTGCCAGGGGATGGTGTCGGGCACGCCCTCGCGCCGCACGCGGGCGATCAGGCGGTCCATCAGGGCGCTCTGCTGGATGAGCTTGCCGTAGATGTCGCCGCAGATGTCGTCGAATGGATAGTGCTCGAAGGCGAAGAACTGCAGGTCCGAAAGGCGCCCCCGCGCCTTCAGGTAGCGGATGAAGTGGCTGTTCCACGACCGGTCGGGGTCGTTGTCGAGCCAGGTGTCGGAGAGGGCGCTCTGCAGGCTGGGGCCGCCCATGACCAGCGCCGGGTCGAGGGCGCGCAGGACGTCGTAGGTCTCGAGGTACAGGGCGCCGTAGTCCTCGCCGTCGAGGTATTGGCCGTCCGGCTCCTCGCCCAGCTCGACGCGGGCGATGGGATAGCCGCGGGCCTTCAGGTAGCGGATCTCGGCCGCCGCGTTCTCCGGGGTGTCGTAGACCACGCCCACCGGGATCATGGCGGGCAGGCCGTTGGCCAAGGGGCTGGTGAAGAACCGGTCCAGGCCGGGCTGCTCGTAGTCCAGGCTCTTGTCGGACGCGCGGTGCCAGGGATCGGTCGAGGAGACGTGGGCCACGCTCTGGCCGTCGCGGGCAGCGGCGTGACGCACGGCGTCCTTGAAGACGCCGTCGGGGCCGGTCCGGCCGAAGCTGATCTCGCGCACGGCATAGCCGATCCGGTCGCGCGGATCCTCGGAGCCCGGCGGAGCGGTCCCCGAGGCGGCGTCCATCAGCACCCGGATGAAACCCGTCGGCTCGCGCGAGGCGCCCAGGTCCAGGCGCACCGTCCCGCCACGGCCGCCGCTGACCTCGCCCTTCGGAAAGGTGATCCAGCCGCCCTCGCGGTCGTACTCGTCCTGGCCCACCCAGTACTGCACCCGGTAGTGGGTGGCGTAGGGCTCGCCCCAGGCGATCTCCGCGGTGTCGACGATCTGTTTCGACCCCAGCTCGATCACCAGCCACTGGGGCCGCGCGGCGGTGTGGCTGTAACGCGGATCGAGGTAGGGGTTCGACTTCCAGAAGGTGGTGAGGTCGCCGTCGTCCAGTCGCGACCAGCCGCCGTTGTTGGCCATGTCGAAGGTGTCGCCGCGGCGGGGCAGGGGATAGCCCCAGCTGGCCTGGATCGGCGCGCCCAGCCTGTCGCTGGAGGTCCAGTAGCCCTGCTGGTGAGCCGGGTCG
>Ga0136846_1238704_pt1 | contig 27943 bp, 25 predicted proteins | sample HopSoiMetagenom2_FD_96841 | JGI IMG/M metagenome (GOLD analysis project Ga0136846, IMG submission 96841) | Grasslands soil microbial communities from Hopland, California, USA - 2 Assembly 2016 (version 4) | ecosystem: Environmental > Terrestrial > Soil > Grasslands | place: USA: Hopland... | reverse complement strand
TTGCAAATGCTCGCCATAGCCAAGCTATGGCTGCGCTTTGCGCCTAGATCAGGCGCCTTTTGACGTGCTGCTCGGACACGCTCGAAATACTCTCAGCCTCTGACATGAAGACGGCATCTTGAACTCACCGAACCCTGCTCTCGTCACCCACCGCGCAGCCCAGCGCTTACCGCGACTGGCGCTCTTTCTCTTCTGCGCCGCCTATGTCATTCCAGGCGTCTTTGGCCGCGACCCCTGGAAAAATGCCGACATTACAGCGTTCGGCTACATGGTCGGCATGGTCGACGGACGTAGTTCATGGATCTCACCAGCCCTGGGTGGACTGCCGTCGGACGCTGCTCTGTTGCCGTATTGGCTGGGCGCCGCGTTCATCAAACTGCTCGGCCCCTTGCTCGGGGCGCCGCTCGCCGCCCGCCTCCCATTTGCGCTGCTGCTTGTGCTGGTGCTCGTGCTGACCTGGTACAGCACTTACCACCTCGCCAGAACCGACGCCGCGCAGCCCCTGCCCTTTGCCTTCGGCGGTGAAGCCAATCCAATCGACTACGCTCGTGCGATTGCCGATGGTGCCTTGCTTGCCCTGATCGCGACACTGGGTCTTTTGCAGTTGGGTCATGAGACGACGCCCGAACTCGCGCAACTGGCCAGTGTGTCGCTGTACCTCTATGGACTGTCGGCCATACCGATGAGAGGCATCGAGCCCAGGTTGGCCGTGCTCTTCGCATTGCCCGCTCTTGCTGCGAGCGGGGCCCCTGCCGTGGCTATCTCGCTCGGCGTCGTGGGGGCGCTGATCTGCTGGCGAGGCGATCAACCCACCGGTCGCGAATTCTTGCCCTGGGTGATCGGTAGCACACTGGTGGCAGCGGGGGCGGCATGGCTGATCGGTGCGTGGGGCTGGCGTTTGAGCGCGTATAGCTCCGCAGCCCAGTTCATTGCCACGCTTAAGCTCCTCGTCTGGTTCCCGTGGCCGGCATGGCCCCTCGCCTTCTGGACGATCTGGCGCTGGCGGCATCACCTGCTGCATCGGCATCTGGCCGTGCCGCTTGGATGCGCTATGGTCAGCCTTGCCGCATGCATCGCCATGGGCGGCTCGGATCGCGCACTGATGCTCACACTCCCGCCACTGGCGGTCCTGGCGTCGTTCGCATTGCCGACACTGCAGCGCAGCACCTCGGCTGCCGTCGACTGGTTTTCGGTGTTCTTCTTTAGCGTGTGCAGCATCAGCATGTGGGTGGTCTACCTTTCACTGCAGACGGGCATTCCCGCCACCCCTGCGGTGAATGTAGGGCGTCGGCTGTCGGGCTACACCTCGAGCTTTTCAATCATCGCTCTCTTGATCGCCGGGCTCGGCACGCTCGCATGGATCTGGCTCGTGCGATGGCGCGCGGGACGGCACCGCAATCCCTTGTGGAAAAGCCTTGTGCTGCCGGCCAGTGGTGTCGCCTTGTGCTGGCTGCTGCTGACCACCCTCTGGTTGCCCATGATGGACTACGCCCGAAGCTACCGGCCGCTGATCGATCGCATCGCGCGCCATGTGCCTAAGAATCAGTGCGTCAACGGCTGGGCCCTGCCGCGTGGCCAGATCGCGGCGCTCGAGTCCCTTGGTGGCTACCAAGTCGACGCAATCAACGCACCGCCGCTCTCTCGTTGTGACTATCTCCTGCGCATCGAACCGACCAGCAACCTGCGGACATCGATCGCGGGGTGGACGCTGGTGGCGCGCGAGCAACGACCCAGTGACAAGGACGAACTCACGGCAATCTATCGCCGCAATCCGACACAGTAATCGTAGCCAGTTGGTCTGGACATTCGCTGCGAATGCCGACGACCAGGTACTGCCCGAGCAATGAAGTCAACTCGCGTTGATGCGGTCGAGGGAGCGCCTCGGGTCCGCTGCCAGTTCGACATACCGAATTCGCGCCGCCGGAAACACGAGTTTGAAGCTCGACCCCTTGCCCGGTTCACTGTCAATCTCCAGTTCACCGCCATGGCGTTGGGTCACGTGCTTGACAATCGACAAGCCCAGGCCCGTCCCCCCCGTGTCGCGCGATCGGCTACCGTCCACCCGATAGAAGCGTTCGGTCAATCGTGGAATGTGCTCGCGCTCAATGCCTATGCCGCTGTCGCGCACTTCCAGTTCCCCGGCGCCATCGACGCGCACCAACCAGGTCACCGACACCTTTCCGCCGGTTGGCGTATAGCGGACGGCGTTGTTGACGAGATTCGCGATAGCGCTCAGCAACTCGTTGTCGGCACCTGCGATCTGCACCCCGTTCGCATCGTCGAAGCTCAGCACGTGCCGCCCCGATGACAATGCTTCGGCATCAGCATGCACCTGCCCGAGGATCTTCTGAAGGCTCGCCCAGCGGTCCGCGGCGGGCCTCGGGCTGCCTTCGAGTTGGGCGAGTATCAGCAGATCCCCAACCAGCGTTTGCATGCGCAGCGACTGCTGCGACATCAACTCCAGCACGCGACGACGCTCCACCTCTGTCAGGGGCAGATTGCTCATGGTCTCGATGAAGCCGGACAAAACAGTCAGCGGTGTGCGAATTTCATGAGAGACATTGGCTACAAAATCGCGACGCATTGCATCGTTGCGCTCGCGCTCAGTGATGTCCTGCGACAGCACCAGCTTCATTCCCTCACCATAAGGTCGAACCAGCACCGCGATCGTGCCGCGCGACCCAGGGCCGGCGAAGCTGATCGCGTCCTCGAAGGAGCCAGCCTGCAGATAGGCGACGAACGCTGGCGCCCGAACGAGGTTGGTAATGCGCTGGCGTCGGTCGCGTTGCGGATCAAGTCCGAAGTGATCGGCAGCCACCGAGTTGCACCACTCGATCTGATCGCTCTCGTCGAGCATCAGCACCCCGTTGGGCGAGGCCTCGATGGCGGAGAGAAACTGGTCGAGCCGCGCGTTCTCGGTTTCGACGCGCCGCTCCAAGAGGCGCACCGATCGCTCGACGCGATAGCCCACCTCGCCCCAGAACCCAGCATCACGGGGTGCCGGCCCTTCGTTCTGTGCGCGCAACCAATTCATGAAGCGATGTGCGCGCCACGCGTCGACAAATCCGTAGAGCAATGCGGCAGTGCCTGCGCCCACACATGCGCCCACAGCGGGCCAATGCAAAAAGCTGCCGATAAGCATACCGAGCAGTGCAGCAGCGATCACCGCCAACACGCCGGCAAGCAACCTAGGAAGAAGCCATCCCATCGCGTAGCAGCCGTGGTCAGAGGCTGAGAGTATTTCGAGCGTGTCCGAGCAGCACGTCAAAAGGCGGCTGATCTAGGCGCAAAGCGCAGACATAGCTCGTGCTATGGCGAGCATTTGCAACGACGAGCAGCGGCCTTTTGGCGTGATGAGCGGGCATGATCGAAAAACTCTCAGCCTCTCAGTTCGACAGAGCCTGCATCTGCTGCGTAAGGCGGTAACCTGCACCGCGCACGGTCTCGATCATCCGCGAGCACTGGACGGGCTCGAGTGCCTCGCGCAGACGCTTCACATGAACGTCGACCGTGCGCTCTTCGATGAAAACGTGGTCGCCCCATACGCGATCAAGTAACTGTGCGCGGCTGTGGACGCGCTCCGGGTGGGTCATGAAAAAATGCAGCAGGCGAAACTCTGTCGGCCCGATACGCACTTCGCGTTCGTCGCGGGTCACGCGGCGGGTTCCTGGGTCAAGCTTGAGCCCGCCCACATCGACCAGCGCGTCGAGTGCCTCGGGCGCCTTGCGCCGCAACACAGCACGAATGCGAGCGAGCAGTTCGTTGGTCGAAAACGGCTTGATGAGATAGTCATCCGCGCCCGCGTCCAAACCGGCAATCTTGTCGGCCTCTTCCGCCCGCGCCGTCAGCATGATCACCGGCAGCTCACGCGTACGGGCCTGGCTGCGCCAGCGCTTCGCGAGCGCGAGCCCAGACTGTCCGGGGAGCATCCAGTCGAGCACCACGAGGTCCGGCAACACGCGGTCGACCTCGAATTGCGCCTGGTCGGCCGTGCCAGCAATGGTCACCTTGTAACCTGCATGGCGCAAATTGATTGAAATCAGTTCGGCGATGGCCGATTCGTCTTCAACCACAAGAACCCGACTCATCGCATCTGCTCCTTCAGCGAACCATGTTCTCAACGGTCGCGACGGGGTTGTGGCGAACGTCGGTGCCCTTCACGACATAGATGATCACCTCGGCCAGGTTCTTCGCATGGTCACCCACACGTTCGATGGCCTTGGCAACGAACACCAGGTCGATGCTGGACGATATCGTCCGAGGGTCTTCCATCATGAAAGTGATGAGCTTGCGCATCAGCCCTTCGAATTCCTGGTCGATCTGGTCGTCCTGCTTGAGCACCTCAACGGCCTGCTCTACATCGAGTCGGGCGAAAGCGTCGAGCGCTTTTCTCAACTGCTTGATCCCGAGTTCAGACTCGTAGGCAAGATCGTTCACCGGCAGACGCATGCGGCTGGATACGCCACTGTTGATGAGGCGCTGCACCGTGCGCGCAATGCGGGCAGCTTCATCACCCACGCGTTCGAGATTGGCAATCGTCTTGCTGATGGCAATCAGCAAACGCAGATCGCGCGCCGTCGGCTGGCGCCGCGCGATGATGGTGGACAGATCGTGGTCGATCTCCATTTCCATCGCGTTCACGACCTCTTCCTGCGTCAGCACCTGCGATGCCGTCTCGCCGCTGAAATTCGTAAGCGCGTAAATGGCCTGCGCCACTTGTGACTCGACCAGTCCGCCCATTTCGAGCACCCGCGTGGAGATGCCGCTCAGTTCGGCGTCAAATTGGGTGGAAAGATGCTTGTCGCTCATGATTGCCCGTCCTTAGCCGAAACGTCCGGTGATGTAGTCCTCAGTGTCCTTCTTCCTGGGTTTCATGAAGAGGTCTGATGTCGGACCGAATTCGATCAGGTCGCCCAGGTACATGTAGGCGGTGTAGTCGGACGTGCGGGCCGCCTGTTGCATGTTGTGAGTGACGATGACCACGGTGTAGTCGCTCTTCAGTTCGTGAATGAGTTCTTCAATCTTGCCGGTCGAAATCGGATCCAGCGCCGAGCAGGGTTCGTCGAGCAACAGTACCTCGGGCTTGATCGCGATTCCGCGCGCAATGCACAGCCGCTGCTGCTGGCCGCCGGACAAGCCCGACCCGCTCTGGTTCAGCTTGTCCTTCACTTCGTTCCACAACGCTGCCTTCTTGAGCGCCCATTCCACCCGCTCGTCCATTTCTATTCGCGGCAGCGTCTCGAACAGGCGCACCCCGAAAGCGATGTTGTCGTAAATCGACATCGGAAAGGGCGTGGGCTTCTGGAAGACCATGCCGACCTTGGCGCGGATGAGCGACACGTCCTGCTTGGAACTGAGGATGTTCTCACCGTCGAGGATGATTTCGCCTTCCGCGCGCTGCTCGGGATACAGCTCGAACATGCGGTTGAAGGTGCGCAGCAGCGTCGACTTACCGCAGCCCGATGGGCCGATGAAGGCCGTGACCTTCTTCTCCGGGATGTCCATATTGATGTGCTTGAGTGCCTGGAAACTCCCGTAATAGAAGTTCAGATCATGCACCGACAGTTTGGGCTTTTCGGTCACCGGTAGTTCGACTCTTGCGTCCATGGCTAGATACTTCTTTCAGTGCTTCTTGCGGAACATCACCCGCGCGAGGATATTGAGCGCCAGAACGCCGAGCGTAATCAGGAACACCCCCGCCCACGCCAGCTTCTGCCAGTTCTCGTAGGGACTCATGGCGAACTTGAAGATCGTGTTCGGAAGGTTCGCCATCGGATGACTCAAGTCGGACGACCAGAACTGATTCGACAGGGCCGTGAAGATGAGCGGTGCAGTCTCGCCTGCGACGCGCGCAAAGGCCAGCAAGATGCCGGTCATCACGCCCGCCTGTGCTGACTTGAGCGTTACCGCGAGGATCACCTTCCACTTCGGCGTGCCAAGCGCGTAGGCGGCTTCGCGCAAGGCGTTCGGGATCAGCGTCAGCATATTCTCGGTGGTCCGAATGACGACCGGAATCACGATGAGCGCGAGCGCCATGATGCCCGCGTAGCCCGAGTAACTCTTGGCTCGCGACACCATTACCGCGTAGATGAAAAGGCCGATCACGATCGAAGGTGCCGAGAGCAGGATGTCGTTGATGAATCGCGTGACGCTTCCGAGCCACGTCTTCTGCCCATATTCGGCGAGGTAGATGCCTGCGAGGATTCCGATGGGTGTGGCGACCAAGGTAGCCAGCACCACCATCAGCAACGACCCGTAGATCGCATTGGCGAGCCCGCCGGTTTCGGCTTGCGGCGGTGGTGTCATCTCAGTGAAGACGCTCCACGACAGCCCGCCCACGCCCAGTCGAATGGTCTCGATCAGGATCCAGATGAGCCAGAACAGCCCGAAAGCCATGGCCGCCATCGACATCGTGAGGGCGACGACGTTGACCACCTTGCGGCGGCGATGCTTGGCGATGCGGCTGGAATCGATGCTCGGGGTGAGCTTGCTCATGCCGCGACTCCTTCACCCTTGCGCAATTGAGCAAGCAGCAGCTTGGACAGTCCGAGCACCACGAAGGTCACGAAGAACAGGACGAGCGCAAGATACAGCAGAGAGGCTTGGTGCAGACCATCGCCCGCTTCCGCGAACTCATTGGCCAACACCGAGGTGATGCTGTTCGCCGCTTCAAACAAGGACGGCCCATTGAGCTGGTTGGCATTGCCGATCACAAAGGTGACCGCCATCGTTTCACCCAGCGCACGGCCGAGCCCCAGCATGATGCCGCCGATGACACCAGTCTTGGTGTAGGGCAGCACGACCTTGAATACGACTTCCCAGGTCGTCGCGCCCAACCCGTAGGCCGACTCCTTGAGCATCGCTGGTGTAACTTCGAATACGTCGCGCATCACCGCGGCGATGAAGGGAATGATCATGATGGCGAGGATGATGCCCGCTGACAAGATGCCGATGCCCACCGGTGCACCTGAGACCAAGTCCTTCAATACCGGAACATTGCCGAAGAGCAGCTGCATCGGTTGCTGCACGTACTGGGACAGCACCGGACTGAATACCAGCAGACCCCACATGCCATAGACGATGGACGGGACGGCGGCAAGCAGTTCGATGGCCACGCCCAGCGGCCGGCGCAGCCAGCCGGGGGAGAGCTCGGTGAGAAAAAGGGCAATACCGAAACTCACCGGCACTGCAATCAACAACGCGATGAAGGACGTGGCAAGCGTCCCGTAAATCATCACGAGACCACCGTACTGGTCTTTGACCGGATCCCACTCACTGCGCCAGAGGAAGCTCAGCCCGTACTCGCGAATGGCGGGCGATGCACCGACTGTCAATGAACCGATGATGGCCGCCAGCAGCACGAGCGTGAGGATGGCGGCCCCGTGGGCAAGAACCGAAAACAGCCTATCGGCCCAGGGTACCACTCGTCTAATCGCGGGCGGCCGCCCCATCGGATCGGAGCGTTGCATCTCGTTCTTTTCGTAGTGGGATGCGGGAAGTGTAGCGGCCACGATGTCTCCAGGCGGGCGTAAGCGGCGCGGTCCTGCGGGTCGCGCCGGTCGAATCTATCTGCTGCCGATCATTTGAACGCGACGACCTTGCCGGATGCATCCTTTATCTCGCCCCACTGCTTGCGGACGAGGTTCTTCACCGAATCGGGCAAAGGAACGTACTCAAGATCGCTGGCCATCTGGTCGCCATTCGCATAAGCCCATTCGAAGAACTTGAGCGTGCTGGCCGCCTGCGCCGGCTTGTCTTGCGTCTTGTGCATCATGATGAAGGTCGCACCCGTCAGCGGCCACGCGTCCTTGCCGGCCTGCTCGGTCAGCACCTGGTAGAAGCTCTTGCTCCAGTCGGCGCCAGCGGCGGCGGCCTTGAAGTTGAGATCATCAGGCGCCACGAAATTGCCAGTCGCGTTCTTCAGCAGCACATACGACATCTTGTTCTGCTTGGCGTAGGCGTACTCGACGTAGCCGATGGAGTTGGGCAGTCGCTGCACGTAGGACGAGACACCCTCGTTGCCCTTGCCACCCGCACCGGTCGGCCAGTTCACTGCTGTGCCCTCGCCCACCTTGCTCTTCCACTCGGCGTTCACCTTCGACAGGTAATTCGTGAAGATGAAGCTAGTGCCCGAACCGTCAGCGCGGCGAACCACTGAGATCGCCGCGTCCGGCAGCGGCACACCAGGGTTCAGCGCAGTAAGCGCGGGGTCGTTCCACTTGGCGACCTTTCCCAGGTAGATGTCGCCGAGGATCTGGCCCGTGAGCCTGATCTGTCCGGGCTGGATGCCCTTGATGTTGACCACCGGCACAACGCCGCCGACGACGACCGGAAACTGAATGAGGCCGTCCTTGACAAGTTCGTCGTCCTTGAGCGGCATATCGGACGCACCGAAGTCGACGGTCTTGGAGCGAATCTGCTTGAGGCCAGCGCCGGAGCCGACCGATTGGTAATTGATATGCGTGCCGGTGGCCTTGTTGTAGGCATCGGCCCACTTTGCGTACAGCGGGGCCGGGAAGGTGGCGCCGGCACCGGTGACGTCTTCAGCGTTAACACTGCCGGCCAAGAGCCCGAGGCCGATGGCGGCGATTGTTGGGCGCAGGAGCGAGAACATCATGGACATGCCTTTCTCAACGATCGTCTGATTTTGATGACTCGAACTGTAAGCAAGGCACGTGACAGAACCGTGACACGAGGGGGCGCCCGTCATTTCACGTGCAGGGAGTCGTGTGACCGCCACGAGAGTGTCATGCACCCTTCATAAGCTGCCGGAGGTGCTCGCCCGCGCGCAAATTTATTCACGTAGCAAACGACCACCAACCTCGCTATACAAACCACGTTTAGACGAGAAGCGTCGCGGCCAAACGCTCCGCGCAGGCCTTGGCGGTTGCCGGGTCACGCGCCTCTACCATCACCCGCACCAACGGCTCCGTGCCCGACGGTCGAATCAGAACCCGCCCCGAATCGCCGAGTTCGCGCGTGACACGATTTTGCTCATCGGCAAGATTCGGGTTCGATTTCCAGTCGTGCCCGGGAGCGATCCTGACGTTGATCAGCACCTGCGGAAAGAGCGCGACCTCGCTCAACAGTTGCGGCAAAGGCTTGCCAGACCGCGCCACAGCTTCGAGGATCTGCAAGGCGCTCACGATGCCATCACCAGTCGTGTGCTTGTCTAGCGCCAGCAAATGTCCCGAGCCCTCGCCGCCCAATAGCCAATCGCGGGCGGACAGCTCTTCGAGAACATAGCGGTCACCGACCTTGGCGCGGATAAACTCGACGCCGCGCGCATTCAACGCCACCTCGACGGCCATGTTGGTCATCAGCGTTCCAACGGCCCCCTTGATCGCTTGGCCTTGTGCTAGCCGATCCGCCACCATCACATAGAGAAGTTCGTCTCCGTTGTAGAGGCGGCCTCGCGAATCGACGAGTTGCAAGCGGTCGGCATCGCCATCCAGCGCGATACCGTAGTCGGCCTGATGCTCGCGCACCGCTTCGACGAGTCTGGCCGGAGAAGTTGCTCCGAACCCTGCATTGATGTTGTAGCCGTCCGGCTTGCACCCGATGCAAGTGACTTCCGCGCCCAGTTCGTGAAACACGTCCGGCGCCACGTGATAGGCCGCGCCGTGCGCCGCGTCGATGACGATCTTCAGGCCCTTGAGCGAGAGGTCATTAGAGAACGTGTTCTTGCAGAACTCGATGTAGCGCCCGCTCGCGTCGTCCAGGCGCTTGGCCTTCCCCAACTGCTTCGAGTCAACCCATTGCGGATCTTCGACCAATGCCGCTTCGACCTCAAGCTCCCACGCATCGGGCAGCTTTTCACCGCGTGCCGAGAAGAACTTGATGCCGTTGTCGCCGAAAGGGTTGTGCGACGCGCTGATCACGACGCCAAGGCTCAGACGGAGGGCGCGCGTGAGATAGGCGACGCCGGGTGTCGGGAGTGGGCCAGTCAGCAAAACCTCGACACCTGCGGAGGCGAAGCCAGCTTCCAGCGACGATTCGATCATGTAGCCAGAGATTCGCGTGTCCTTGCCTATGAGCACCGTCGGACGTTCTTCACGGCGTTTGAGTACACGGCCGACGGCATGGCCGAGACGAAGCATGAAGTCGGGCGTTATGGGCGATTGGCCGACCGTGCCGCGGATGCCGTCGGTGCCGAAATATGTTCTGCTCATGGATGGGAGATACTGCGTTTGGCGTCGAATTCGGGATTGTCTCCTATCGAACCGAACGGGCTGCCCGCAGGCAGGACTAGGAACCGAGAAGCCCTGCAGCCCGCCAGACTTTCAGGGCATCCACGGTAGCACCAACGTCGTGGACGCGGACGATGGTGGCGCCCCTCTGCACCGCCGCTAGTGCGGCGGCGACACTGGCCGGCATTCGGTCGCCGGCGGGTCGACCGGTTAGCGCGCCGAGCGAAGATTTTCTAGACCACCCGGCGAGGATGGGGAAGCCCAAGACTTTCAATTCGTCTTGTCGGCGCAGCAGCTCGAAGTTGTGCTCCACCGTCTTGCCGAAGCCGTAACCAGGGTCGAGGACGATTCGTTCCGACATCATTCCTTGATCGAGCAGTATCTTGGCTCGTTCGCCCAGGAACTCCCGCACCGCGACCAGCACATCCTCGTACGAAGGCGCCACCTGCATAGATCGCGGCTTCCCCTGCATGTGCATGAGGCACACGCCGCACGATGGATGAGCCGCCACGCATTCCACAGCACCCGGCGCGCGCAAGGCGTTGATGTCGTTGACAATGTCCACGCCCAAATCGAGCGCCCGCTGCATCAACTCGGTCTTGGCGGTGTCTAGCGGCACCGGGCACCCGAGCTTCCATGCGCCTTCGAGCACCGGCAGCACCCGCGCCATTTCTTCTGCTGCGCTCACCGCTTGGGCGCCTGGACGACTCGATTCACCGCCGATGTCGAGAATGTCCGCGCCATCTTTCAGCAATTGTTCGCAATGCTCGAGGGCAGCACGGACCGTGGCGTGCTTCCCTCCGTCGGAGAACGAATCGGGCGTGACATTCACGATGCCCATCACGCGTGCCTGCCTGAGATCGATGCGAAAGCGGGTGGTCTGCCAAAACATGAACTGTTCGCCTTTCGTAGCCCGGGCACTCGTCGCAGCCTGCGGCCCATCCCCGGTTTTACCCAGGCTACATGAGAAACGGGGCCGAAGCCCCGTTTAATACTGCACTACCTAGACGCTGTTCGATCAGGCGGCTGCCGGTGCACCGTCTGGATTAACCGGAGGCGGCAGACCACCCGGCTTGTTGGCCGACGGCGTCCAATCCTTGGGCGGACGGGGTGGCTTGCCGGCCATGATCTCGTCGAGCTGCTCAGTGTCGATGGTTTCCCATTCAAGCAGTGCGTTGGCCATCGCGTGCATCTTGTCCTTGTTGTCTTCGATCAACTTGCGGGCGACCGCGTACTGCTCGTCGATGATGCGGCGCACTTCGACGTCGACGCGCTGCATTGTGTCTTCGGACACATTGGTCGTCTTCGTCACTGAACGACCGAGAAAGACTTCACCCTCGTTCTCGGCGTAGACCATTGGGCCAAGCGCCTCGCTCATGCCGTATCGCATGACCATGTCGCGCGCCATCTGCGTTGCGCGCTCGAAGTCATTGCTCGCACCAGTGGTCATCTGATTCATGAACACCTCTTCGGCGATGCGGCCACCAAACAGCATGCTGATCTTGTTCAGCATGTATTCGCGGTCGTAGCTGTAGCGGTCGCGCTCAGGCAGCGACATCGTCACGCCAAGTGCACGGCCACGCGGAATGATGGTCACCTTGTGCACTGGGTCCTGCTTGGGCAGCATGCGCGCCACCAGGGCGTGACCGGACTCGTGATAGGCGGTGTTACGGCGCTCTTCCTCGTCCATGACCATGGACTTGCGCTCCGTGCCCATCATGATCTTGTCTTTAGCCTTCTCGAAGTCGACCATCTCGACCACGCGACCATTGCGACGTGCGGCGAAGAGTGCGGCTTCGTTGACCAGGTTGGCCAGATCGGCGCCCGAAAAGCCCGGGGTACCGCGCGCAAGGATGTCGGCACGGATGTCCTGACCCAGCGGCACCTTGCGCATGTGCACGTTGAGGATCTGCTCGCGACCACGCACATCGGGCAGCGTCACATAAACCTGGCGATCGAACCGGCCCGGACGCAACAGCGCGGGATCGAGAATGTCGGGACGATTGGTCGCTGCCATCACGATCACGCCGAGGTTGGTTTCGAAGCCGTCCATCTCGACGAGCATCTGGTTCAACGTCTGCTCGCGCTCGTCGTTGCCGCCGCCGAGGCCGGCACCGCGATGGCGACCGACCGCGTCGATTTCGTCGACGAAGATGATGCAGGGGGCGCTCTTCTTGGCCTGCTCGAACATGTCGCGAACACGGGCCGCACCTACGCCGACGAACATTTCAACGAAATCGGAACCCGAAATGCTGAAGAACGGCACCTTGGCTTCACCGGCGATGGCCTTAGCCAATAGCGTCTTGCCGGTGCCAGGAGGGCCGACCAGCAGCACACCACGCGGAATACGGCCGCCGAGTTTCTGGAATTTCTGCGGGTCTTTCAGGAAGTCGACGAGTTCCTTCACCTCTTCCTTGGCCTCGTCGCAGCCTGCGACGTCTGCGAAGGTGGTGGTGTTGTTGGCCTCGTCGAGCATGCGCGCCTTGGACTTGCCAAAGCTAAACGCCCCGCCCTTGCCCCCGCCTTGCATCTGCCGCATGAAGTAGATCCACACGCCGATGAGAAGCAGCATCGGCCCCCAGGACACCAGGATGCTCATCAGAACCGACGGTTCTTCGCGGGGCTTGACGTCGAATTTGACGCCGTTGTTGCGCAGGTCACCCACGAGGCCTCGGTCGAGGTACGTGGCAGTGGTACGGATTTCCTTGTCGTCGGTCGTCTTGGCGCGGATTTCGGTGCCGGCCGGACCTTCTTGCAGCAGAACGCTCTTGATGCGCTTGCTCTGCACTTCATCGAGGAATTCTGAATACCCGATCTCGTTCGCGCGAGTCGCGCCACGATCGAACTGCTTGAATACGGTGAACAGCACGAGGGCTATCACCAGCCAAACAGCGATTTTCGAGAACCATTGATTGTTCACCGCGGCTCCTTTTCCGGGTCAAAACACGCTAGCCCAACAACTTGCCTCGAGCTTCCACGGCATATGCGGGCGATTTTATGCCACTCAAGGCCCAGGTTACCGCGGCTAAACACCACAATAGCGAAGGTGTATCGGTACGTGTTGGCACTTCATGCCCGCCTCTCACGCCACCTTTTCGGGAGAAGCCTTCGGCGCCTTGAGCCCGATGCCCACCAAAAATGTCTCAGCCGATTTGTCCCGGGAGGCCTTGGGTTTCATGGGCTTGACGATCTTGAAGCGTTCCTTGAAGAGTTTCACGAGCTGGCTGTAGCCGCCTCCGTGAAAAACCTTGCAAATCAGGGCGCCCTTTGGTGTCAGGTGATTCTGTGAAAACTCCACGGCCAATTCGACCAAATGGGCAATGCGCGCGGAATCCGAGCTTTCGATGCCCGACAAATTGGGGGCCATGTCCGAGATGACAACATCCACTTCACGGCCCGCGACCAGTGTTTCGAGCTGCCCCAGCACCTCGTCTTCGCGGAAGTCGCCCTGGATGAAAGTCACGCCCTCGATGGGCTCGAAGTCGAGAATGTCGAGTGCGATGATGGTGCCGTTGAGCTCACCCGCCGTCGCCCCGCCAGCATCCTTTGGCGCGAACTTGCGGCGAACGTACTGGCTCCAGGCGCCGGGCGTTGCGCCCAGGTCGACCACAAGCTGCCCGGGTTTCAGCAGCTTCAGATCCTCGTCGATTTCCTTGAGTTTGTAGGCGGCGCGGGCACGATAGCCATCCTTTTGCGCCATCTTCACGTACGGATCATTGAGGTGGTCGTAGAGCCACTGCTTGTTGACCTTTTTGCTTTTCGATTTGACTTTCATGCTGCGTCGATAATACGGTCATGTCTGCGATTCAACTCACACCTTCCGAGCGCAAGGAAAAACGCGCCGATGCCCACCACCTCGACCCTGTCGTGATGATCGGCGGCGACGGCCTCACGCCGGCCGTCGTGAAAGAAGTCGATGCCGCCCTCAATGCTCACGGGCTCATCAAGGTCAGGGTCTTGTCCGACGACCGGGAGATGCGGGAAGCGGCGTTCACCATCCTGACCGACAAGCTCCACGCAGCGCCCATCCAGCACATCGGCAAGCTGCTGGTGCTGTGGCGGCCGATGCCAGAGAAGGCCAAGGCCGACAAAGAAGACCGCATGAAGGGGCCGAAGATTGTCAAGGTCCTGAAGTTCTCGAAGAGCGGGAATCACCGGCCGCAGGTGAAAAAGATCAAGGTACTGGGCAACCAGCGCATTGCCGCTGGCGGCGAACTCAAGCGGGCGAGGAAGCGTCAGACCAGCATGAAGAAATCTGCAGCGGATTGATTAGGATTTGGCCCGGAATAAGTTCCCGTTTTGCGGGCGCTGGGCGGGATGCGATGCAAGGCGCTCCGAGCGCCGTCTAGCGAGCCACACAAGTGAGGAGCAACGCCGCAGCGCGCCCGCCCAGCGCCCCCAAAACGGGAAATTGGTTCGGGCCAAATCCTTAGCGTCTGGTCAATCGCCAAGCCAGCACAGACACCAGAACAGACTTGAGCAGGTAGAACCCAGCTGAAATACCGTGCAGGGCGGCGAAAGACACGCCTCCTCGCCCGGCCCGGGCAGCATCCATCATCGGATGCAGGACGAAGTAGCCTGCCACGGTGCAAAACAGCGCCCCAAGCACGAGAAGCATGTTCGCGTTGAAGACCGATCCTGCACCGGCTGTCGCCGCAACTCGGGCCATCTTGCGCAACATCAGGAACAAAACCACCGCGAGCGCCACGCTCAGGTAGGCCTCCCGCATGAACATCTGAGCGGCAATGCGTCCGGCGATCTCGCGCAAGGAGGTGATCGCGAACACTGCCGGCGCGCCGATCAAGCCCACGCCCCACAAAGCGCCCGCCCACAGGCCCGCGAGCCATGCAGGCAGGCGAGTCGTTGTCATGCGTCAGATGTACCTAACGTCAACGATTTCGTAGCTCTTGATGCCGCCAGGAGCCTGCACGTCGGCTACATCGCCGGCTTCCTTGCCAATCATGGCGCGGGCGATCGGTGAACTGATGGAAATCAACCCCTGCTTCAGGTCGGCTTCGTCGTCGCCGACAATCTGATAGGTCACCTTGGCGCCGCTGGCCTCTTCCTCGAGTTCCACGGTAGAACCGAACACCACCCGGCCGCCTGCGTCCAGCGCCGACGGATCGATGACCTGAGCCGCTGCCAGCTTCCCTTCGATCTCGAGAATTCGGCCCTCGATAAAGCCCTGCTTATCCTTGGCGGCTTCGTATTCTGCGTTTTCGGACAGGTCACCCTGAGCGCGTGCTTCGGCGATGGCCTGGATGACGGCATGGCGTTCGACGGACTTGAGTCGTTGCAACTCGTCCTTGAGCTTTTCGGCGCCTCGTTTTGTGAGCGGAATGGTGGTCATGTGCCTACCTGAAGCAAAAAATGAAGCCGCCGCCAGGATGACCGGCGGCGGCGGTTGTGGTGAGTGCGCCGAGTTTAGTGCGTTTTCACGCTCAGTTCGGTGTGCAATTCCTGCAAGGAAAGCACGACAAGGTCATCCTGATGCTTCATGCCTTCGACCGCCGCCTCGCAGCCAGCCATGCTGGTGTAGTAGGTGATGCGGTGCGCAAGCGCCGCCTGGCGGATGTGGCGTGAATCAGCAATCGCCGTGCGGGTTTCGTCCACCGTCGTGAATACCAGTTGGATTTCACCCGCCTTCACCATGTCCACGATATGCGGCCGACCATCCTTGACCTTGTTGACGGGCTTCACGGGGATGCCGCCTTCAGCGATGGCCGCAGCCGTTCCCTTGGTCGCAATGATGCCGAATCCGAGCGCGTGCAGGTCGCGAGCAACCTGCACCGCACGCGCCTTGTCGTTGTTCTTTACCGTAATGCAAACGTTGCCCTTGGTCGGCAAGCGGGAGCCGGCACCGAGCTGGCTTTTGAGCATGGCTTCGCCAAAGGTCCGGCCCACACCCATCACCTCTCCCGTCGAACGCATTTCGGGGCCGAGGATCGGATCCACGCCCGGGAACTTGTTGAACGGGAACACAGCTTCCTTGACGCTGAAATACGGCGGAATCACCTCGCGAGGCGCCAGCCCGTCCTTGCCACGTTGCTCGGACAGCTTCTGCCCGACCATGCAACGCGCCGCAATCTTCGCCAACGGCTGACCCGTGGCCTTGGACACGAAGGGAACTGTGCGCGAAGCCCGTGGGTTCACCTCGAGCACGTAGACGACCGCGTCGGCACCTTCGCCCTGGATGGCGAACTGCACGTTCATCAAGCCCTTGACCTTGAGTGCGCGGGCCATCAACTTGGTCTGGCGGCGCAGTTCGTTCTGCAGCGCAACACTGAGCGAATACGGTGGCAGAGAACATGCCGAGTCGCCCGAGTGGATCCCCGCCTGCTCCACGTGCTCCATGATGCCGCCGATCATCGTGCTGTCGTCACGGTCGCCGCCGTCGGCAATGCAATCGACGTCGACTTCGATCGCGTCATCGAGGAAACGGTCGAGGAGCACCGGTGATTTCTCGCTGACCTTGACAGCCTCGCGCATGTAGCGCTCGAGGTCCTTGTCGCCGTGCACGATCTCCATCGCCCGGCCACCGAGCACATAGCTTGGGCGGACGACCAGCGGATAGCCGATCTCTTGCGCCAGCAGCAGCGCCTGTTCTTCAGTACGTGCCGTTCGGTTGGGCGGCTGCTTCAGGCCCAACTCGTGCAGCAATTTCTGAAAGCGCTCGCGGTCTTCGGCGATGTCGATACTGTCGGGAGTCGTACCCACGATCGGCACGCCGGCACGTTCAAGGTCCAGCGCCAGCTTGAGCGGCGTTTGCCCGCCATACTGCACGATCACACCGACGGGCTTTTCCTTGTCGACGATCTCGAGCACGTCCTCGAGCGTCACCGGCTCAAAATACAGGCGGTCCGAGGTGTCGTAATCAGTAGACACCGTCTCGGGATTGCAGTTGACCATGATGGTCTCGTAGCCGTCCTCGCGCATCGCCAGTGCTGCATGGACGCAGCAGTAGTCGAACTCGATACCCTGCCCGATGCGGTTTGGACCACCGCCCAGGACCATGATCTTCTTGCGGTCTGTCGGGTTGGCCTCGCACTCTTCGTCGTAGGTTGAGTACATGTAGGCGGTCTGCGTGGAGAACTCGGCCGCGCAGGTGTCCACGCGCTTGTAGACGGGACGCACGTTAAGCTTGTGGCGCAAGGCGCGCACTTCATGCTGGTTGGTACAGAGCAGCTTGGCGAGGCGTTTGTCGGAGAAGCCCTTTTGCTTCAGGAAGCGCAGCTCTTCGGCCGACAAGTTCGCGAGCGTGCGGCCGACAACCATCTTTTCGGCCTGCACGATTTGCTCGATTTGCGCGAGGAACCACGGATCGATGGCTGTCTCTTCAAACACCTCTTGCAGCGACATGCCGATGCGGAACGCGTCGCCGACATAGAGGATGCGTTCAGGTCCGGCTTCGCCGATCTCCTGGACGATCTCTTCGCGATCGGTGCTGCGCTCAGCCAGTCCGTCGATTCCTGTTTCCAGACCGCGCAAAGCCTTCTGGAAACTCTCCTGGAAGGTCCGCCCCATGGCCATTACCTCCCCCACGGACTTCATCTGCGTGGTCAGTCGCGAATCTGCCGCCGGGAACTTCTCGAAGGCGAAACGCGGAATCTTCGTGACGACATAGTCGATGCTCGGCTCGAAGCTCGCAGGCGTCGCCCCGCCGGTAATGTCGTTGCGCAGTTCGTCGAGCGTATAGCCCACAGCCAGCTTGGCAGCCACCTTGGCGATCGGAAAACCAGTGGCCTTCGACGCCAGTGCCGAAGACCGTGACACGCGCGGATTCATCTCGATCACGACCATGCGGCCGTTCTCGGGATTGATCGAGAACTGCACGTTCGATCCGCCCGTGTCTACTCCGATCTCACGCAGGATCGCGATGCTCGCATTGCGCAGAAGCTGGTACTCCTTGTCGGTCAGCGTCTGCGCCGGCGCCACCGTGATCGAGTCGCCGGTGTGGATGCCCATGGGATCCAGGTTTTCGATCGAGCACACGATGATGCAGTTGTCCGCCTTGTCGCGAACGACTTCCATCTCGTATTCTTTCCAGCCAATCAAGGACTCTTCAATCAACAGCTCCTTGGTCGGCGACAGATCGAGACCGCGCTTGCAGATCTCTTCAAATTCATCCGGGTTGTAGGCAATACCGCCCCCCGTTCCGCCCAGCGTGAAGCTCGGCCGGATGACCATCGGAAACCCTGTGCCGCCGATTTCGTGCGTGATGCGCTTTTGCACCGCCAGCGCCTCTTCCATGGAGTGCGCAATCCCGCTCTTGGCCGAGTGCAGACCGATGCCGGTCATCGCGTCCTTGAACTTGAGCCGGTCTTCGGCTTTCTCGATGGCCTTTTCGTTCGCGCCGATCATCTCGACGTTGTACTTGGACAGCACGCCGTGCTTGTGCAGGTCGAGCGCGCAGTTCAGCGCCGTTTGGCCGCCCATGGTGGGAAGCACTGCATCGGGACGTTCCTTTGCGATGATCTTCTCGACCACCTGCCAAGTGATGGGCTCGATGTAGGTCACATCGGCCATCTCCGGGTCGGTCATGATCGTCGCGGGATTGCTGTTGACGAGGATGACGCGGTAACCCTCTTCGCGCAGCGCCTTGCATGCCTGAGCGCCGGAGTAGTCGAACTCGCAGGCCTGGCCGATGATGATCGGACCGGCACCGATGATGAGGATGGATTTAAGGTCTGTGCGCTTTGGCATTTAGTTTTTCTCCGTCGTCTTGCGCACAGCCATCAGATCCGTGAAGCGGTCGAAGAGGTAGGCAATGTCATGAGGTCCGGGGGATGCTTCCGGGTGACCCTGGAAGCAGAAAGCGGGCTTGTCCGTGCGGGCGAGGCCTTGCAGCGTGCCGTCGAAGAGCGACACGTGCGTAGGCCGCAGATTCGACGGCAGCGTCTTCTCATCGACTGCGAAACCGTGGTTCTGGCTCGTGATGCTCACGCGACCGGTATCAAGGTCCTTCACGGGATGGTTCGCGCCGTGGTGGCCGAACTTCATCTTGAAGGTCTTCGCGCCGGAAGCAAGCGCCATGATCTGGTGGCCGAGGCAGATTCCAAAGGTCGGGATGCCCGTTTCGATCAACTCGCGCGTGGCGGCGATTGCGTAGTCGCAAGGCTCCGGGTCGCCGGGGCCGTTGGAGAGGAAGATGCCGTCGGGCTTGTGCCTGAGCACCTCGGAAGCCGGCGTCTGCGCAGGCACGACGGTGATCTTGCAGCCGCGGCTGGCGAGCATGCGCAAGATGTTGAACTTGACGCCGTAGTCATAGGCAACGACGTGGAAGCGGGGATCCGCCTGCTTGCCATAGCCGGTCTCAAGCACCCACTCGGTTTCGGTCCACTCGTAGGGCTCGGTCTGGCTCACGACCTTGGCGAGGTCGAGCCCAGCCATGCTCGGAGCACCTTTGGCCTTGGCTATGGCGTCGGAGATGTGTCTCTCAATGATCGTCACCCCTTCGGGCAACGTGAGAATGCAGCCGTTTTGCGCACCACTCGTGCGCAGCACGCGCGTTAGTCGACGGGTGTCGATGTTTGCGATGGCCACTGTGCCTTCGCGTTTCAGGTATTCGGGCAGCGTCATCGCCGCGCGGAAGTTCGATTTCAGAACCGGCAGGTCCTTGATGATCAAGCCGGCGGCGTGAACCTTCTTCGCTTCGACGTCTTCGGTGGCGACACCGTAGTTGCCGATGTGCGGATACGTCAGCGTGACGATCTGGCGGCAGTAGCTCGGGTCGGTGAGGATTTCTTGATAGCCGGTGAGAGCGGTGTTGAACACCACTTCACCGACCGTCTCGCCCGGAGCACCGATCGAGCTGCCCTTGAAGATGGTTCCGTCTGCAAGAGCGAGGAGAGCGGGAGACGAAACTGGCAGCAAGGAAGACTCCATCGTTGCGCCCAGCTCTGCCTTTTGCGGTCGCCTCGGGCGCGTCTTTTGACGCGCTTCGATCGTTTCGCGGGCTCGAATCCGGTGGGAAACAGCAGGAGTTTCGCTGGGGCGGGGGTGATTGCGGGTAAACCTTACCAGTATATCCGATGAGACCTCATAGACCGAGTACCGCAATGCCGGCTTTTGCAATCTGCGCATCCTGATCAGACTTCACGCCACTCACGCCGACGGCCCCCACACACTGCCCTTGCACCATGATGGGCACCGCTCCTTCGAGCAGACCTTCGACGTAGGGCGCGCTCAGAAAAGACGGCCGTCCGGCGTTGATCATTTCCTCGTAAATGCGGCTCTCGCGGCGCCCCAGGGCCGCCGTGCGTGCTTTGGCGGGCGCAATGTGCGAGGTGAGTGGCGCAGCACCGTCCAACCGCTGTTGCCACAAGATGTGACCGCCGTCGTCAACAATCGCGATCGATACCGCCCATTGATTGGCGTTGGCTTCCGCTTCGGCAGCCGCCGCCACGCGTTTCACTTCTTCAAGGGTCAATACTGGTTTCTGATTCATCACATTTCCTGCTATTTGGAACGCGAAAATGTACGTCCTCAGCATGCAATGTTCGCAACGACAGTAAGATGCGCCGCGTTCCGCTTGTGAAAGCGCTCCGCATACCCACATACCGCCCAAAGGGGAACTAGAATTCCTGTGGTGGGTCTGAGCCCAAGTCATTCAACCTGGAGGTTCCATGAACGAAAGCTTGCAAACCGTCTACGGTGGCAGCTCGATCATCTCGGCAGAGCAGCGCAACCGTGTGCTGCGCAACACCTATTGGCTGCTGGCACTGTCGCTGGTGCCCACCGTGCTCGGAGCCTGGATTGGCGTCAGCACTGGCATCTTCGCCCGCATGGGCATGGGGCTGGGCCTGCTCGTGTTCCTGGGCGGCGCCTTCGGCTTCATCTTCGCCATCCAGAAGACCAAGGACTCAGCCGCGGGCGTTGGCGTGCTGCTCGGCTTCACCTTCTTCATGGGCTTGATGCTGTCGCAATTGCTGGGCGCCGTGCTGGGAACCTACAAGAACGGCGCCTCGCTCATCATCACCGCCTTCGGCGGCACAGCTGGCGTGTTCTTCGCAGTGGCGAGCCTCTCGACCATCATCAAGCGCGACCTGTCGAGCATGGGCAAGTTCCTGACCGTCGGCATCGTCGCCCTGATCGTCGTCAGCCTGCTGAACATGCTCTTCTTGCATTCGAGTGCTCTGATGCTCACGATGTCGGTGGCCGCGGTGGCACTCTTTGCAGCCTATCTGCTGTATGACATCAAGCAAGTCATTGACGGCGGCGAGACGAACTACATCACAGCCACGCTGCAGATATACCTGGACTTGATCAACATCTTCCAGAACTTGCTCGTTCTGCTCGGCGCCTTTAGCGGAGAACGCGAGTAAGTCTGCAAAGCATCATGTCAACGGGGCCTCTTGGCCCCGTTTTTCATTGCTACCCGCAATCCCTCTCGAATACCGCGATGCTTTCCACGTGCGCCGTGTGCGGGAACATGTTCACCGCGCCCGCTGCCACGCAGCGATAGCCTGCCTGATGCACCAGGAGACCCGCGTCACGTGCCAGGGTCGCCGGATTGCAGCTCACGTAGACAATGCGCTTGGGCGCCACGAAATCCGGCGCTAGCGACGGGTTTTCATGCAAATCGGCCATGGCCTTCGCAAGAGCGAAGGCGCCTTCGCGAGGAGGGTCGACGAGCCACTTGTCCGCTGCGCCGTAGGTCGCAAGCTCGGCCGGTGTGATCTCGAAGAGATTGCGCGAAATGAAACGGGTCTTCGCCGCAAGGCCGTTGAACGCGGCATTCTCGCGTGATCGGGCCACCAGCGGCTCGCTACCTTCGATGCCCAACACCTCCCGCGCTTGCGTGGCGATTGGCAAGGTGAAATTACCCAGCCCGCAAAACCAGTCGATGACTCGTTCATCCTGTCGCGCATCCAGCAGCTTCAAAGCGCGGCTGACAAGGACCGAATTAATCTGGTGGTTGACCTGTGTGAAATCTGTCGGCTTGAAGGGCATGGTGACGCGGAATTCGGGTAGCGTGTAGTCGAGCTGGGGGCCTCCTTCGTCTAGCAGTTGAACCGAGTCCGGCCCTTTCGCCTGCAACCACCACTGAATGGCGTAGGTGGCGGCGAAGGCACGCAAACGCGCCAGATCCCCGGCCGTCAACGGCTCCAGGTGACGCAACACCAGCGCAGTCACCGACGAACCGATTGCCACCTCGATCTGCGGCAGCCGATCGCGCTGGTCCATGCTGTTCACAAGTTCTGCAAGACGCGGCAGAAGTGCGCTCATGTTCGGTGGCAGCACCTCGCAGCTGTCCATGTCAGCCACGTAACTCGACTTGCGCTCGTGGAATCCGACGAGAACCTTGCCCTTTTTCATTACATAGCGTACGGAGAGCCGCGCACGATACCGGTAACCCCAGGACGGTCCTTCAATGGGCCGCAGCACGCGTTCTGGCTTTACCTTGCCCAGGTGCCACAAGCCGTCTTCCAGGGCACGCTGCTTGGTCGCGATCTGCGCACCGACGTGAAAGTGCTGCATCTTGCAACCGCCGCACACACCGAAGTGCTTGCAGCGCGGCGCGACCCGCTGCGCACTTTCGCGGCGCAGGGCGGTCATCGACGACTGCTCCCAGTTGTTCTTCTTGCGGTGCACCTGCACCTGAACTTCTTCACCAGGCAGAGCGCCCTCGATGAAGACGACTTTCCCTTCGGCGTTGTGGGCCACGCCTTGCCCTTCGAGGTCGAGGGACTCGACCTTCAACCATTCGTTGCTCGCTGTCATGGAGCGGATTATCCCGGGCCGGCGATACTGGTCGAGCCAAGCGCCATTTCTCCATGGCAACAATCCATGTCCACCCCCGTTCCAGATGGCATCATGTCCCGCCGAATCGTACTGTTCTCTCGGGGCACATGACGGACTCGCCAGATCCCCGCGTGCCCCGTTTTCCACTATCCATGACAGTCATGATTACGCCCAGGCCCGCAAATACTCTTCCCAATGCGGCTCCGTGTACCCCGCAAGCGTCTCCTTCACGAACGCGATCTCGCGCTCGTACTCCACCCCGGTGAATCCGCCCCGCATCATCTGGAAGCGGCAGTACACGAGATAGGTGTTCATCACGTCCGTCTCGCAATACCTGCGAATCTCTTCGAGCTTGCCCTCGCGGTACGCCGGATACACCTGCGACCCGTCCATGCCCAGCTTGCCCGGAAATCCGCAGAGCTTGGCCATCGCATCGAGCGGTGCACTGCCACGCGGCTGGTACATCGCCAGCAAATCCATCAAGTCCAAATGCCGCATGTGATAGCGGCTGATGTAGTTGTTCCACTTGAATTCTCGGTCGTCCTCGCCGAGATCCCAATACTTGTTAGCCACAACGCCGTGGCGCAATCCACGGTAGTGCAGCACTGGCAGATCGAACCCGCCGCCGTTCCAGCTCACAAGCTGCGGCACGTGCTTTTCGATCGTATTGAAGAAGGTCTGGATGACCTTGCCTTCCTGGCTCATGCCGTCGGTTTCGCGGTCGACGAACGAGTGGATCTTCAATCCTTCGGCATTACGGAAAACGCAAGAGATGACGAGGATGCGCTGGAGGTGAAGCGGCATGAAATCGCTCTTGCCCGCCTCCTTGCGCTCGGCCATTTCGAGCGCGTAGACCTCGTCGTCGGCGACGCTCGCGCCGAGTCCGCGCAATGAGCGCAGGCCGGCCACGTCAGGAATAGATTCAATGTCGAAAACAAGTACAGGCCAGGCCATTCAAGCTCTAAAAAATGGAGTCGCGGTCAACGCCGTGTCGGATCATCCGGCGCTTCAGTTTAAGCAGGGCTTCCTGCTGGATTTGCCGGATGCGTTCGCGCGTCAGTTTGAGCCGCTCTGCCAGCACCTCGAGTGTCTCAGGTTCGCGGTCGTGCAGCCCGTAACGGCCGGCAAGCACCTCGCGCTCGCGCTCGTTCAGCTCGTCGAGCCCGTGATTGAGCAACTGCTCGACCTCGTTACTGAGCGTCAAACTCATCGGATCGGTGGCGCCTTCGTCGGCCACGCTGTCGAGCATGGACTCGGCGTTGTTGTTGTCGGCGGGGTAGCGGTCGATGGGCGCGTCCAGCGAGGCGGGCAATTCGGAAAACCGCAGCAGGTCGCTCACGACCTGCACCGGCCGGCCGATCGCCGCAGCGACGTCCTCGACGCGCACCTGCTTGTCATGGATGCCGTTGCGGCCAGACTCGGCCTCCAGTGCACGCCTCGCCTTCAGCACCTGGTTCAGCTCGCGAACGATGTGCACTGGCAACCGCACGAGACGCGCCTGATGCATGATCGCGCGCTCGATGTTCTGTCGGATCCACCATGACGCGTAGGTCGAGAAACGGAACCCGCGCTCAGGCTCGAACTTGCCAATCGAATGCATGAGGCCCAGGTTTCCCTCTTCGATCAGGTCTGTCATGGGCAGCCCGCGTCCGAGGTAGTTTTTTGCAATGCTGACGACGAGCCGCAGGTTGTGTTCGATCATGGCTTGGCGAGCCTGGAAATCGCCCGTCCGCGCTCGCGTCGCCGTCTCGAATTCTTCCTGCGGCGTCAACAGCGGTGCGCGGCGGATTTCCCTCAGGTACGTTTGCAGCGTGTTGCCGATCTCGCCGTCGCCGGCTGCCAGTTCGTGCACGCCGGCGGTTCCGGTCGGCACTTGGCCGTTGACGTTCCCGACTTCACCATCGAGGCCGGCAGGCACGACAATGTCCATCATTGCGGACCCGAGGTCGTGTTCGACAGCAGGATCAGGAATGCGAGTAGTGTGCCCGTCGTGAAAATGCCCGTTCGATGAGGTACGCCGCTTGATCATGGTGGCTCCTGATCATTTGAACGGGCATCCGCCACATCTCAGAGGCTGAGAGTTTTTCGAGCGTGCCCGAGCAGCGCGTCAAAAGGCACCTGATCTAGGCGCAAAGCGCAGGCATAGCCCGGGCTATGGCGAGCATTTGCAACGACGAGCAGGGGTCTTTTGACGTGATGAGCGGGCATGATCGAAATACTCTCAGCCTCTCAGCGTGGCGGCAAGAGCTTGGCCGGATCGATCGGCTTGCCAAGCTTGCGAATTTCGAAATGGAGTTGCACGCGCTCTGCGTCGGTGGACCCCATTTCGGCGATCTTCTGGCCGCGACGCACCGTCTGGTCTTCCTTGACGAGCAGCGTCTGATTGTGCGCGTAAGCGGTGAGGTAAGTGTTGTTGTGCTTGAGAATCACAAGGTTGCCGTAGCCGCGAAGGCCTGACCCGGCATACACCACGCGACCGTCTGCAGCGGCAAACACTGGGTCACCTGCCTTGCCAGTGATGGCGAGGCCCTTGCTCTTAAGATCGTCGAAAGGGCCGGCGACGGCACCATTGGCGGGCCACATCCAGTTGACGTCGTCGTCGTTTTCCTTCGGTGCGGGCGACGACGGGCTGACGGCGGCGGCCACCGCCGCACTGGATCCCGCGCCGCTGGCCGGCAAGGCGCTTGCAAGCGGCTTGACTTCCACCTTGGCGGTCTTGTTGCCATTGGCGTCAGCCGCGGGGGGCGTCGGCGGCGCCGGAGGTGCCGGCGGCATGACGCGAAGCACCTGCCCCACCTCGATGAGGTTCGGATTGTCCAATCCGTTCCACTTCACGACGTCTTTCCAGTTCTGCCCGTTCTCGAGTCCGATGCGAATGAGCGTGTCACCGGGCTTGACCATGTAGTAGCCCACCTTCCCTGCGTTTTCTGCGCCGGGCTTGGGTGCATCTTTGGTCGGATCGCCCGCAGTCGGAACGACTGCCACGGCAGTTGCGAGCGATCGCGTCGCAGTGCCGCGGTCTTCGACCGGCGCATGGTTCTTCGACGTCGCGCAGCCCGCGAGCATCCACACCGCGACAGCAAGCACGCCGCAGAGCTTCGTGTCCATCGAGCGATTCTTCGTCATCACCATCAGCTGTGCCATCCCCTCTTCACTTCGTACTTGCGACTGTCGAACTATCGAACCGTCCCCGATCTTAATGGGACGAACTGAACCACTTCATGAATGCTTCTGTGGAAGCCTTGGTCATTGCGATCGACCACGACCAGCACCTGCCGGACGCCCTCGCGCACCGGCGCGACGATGCGGCCACCCACGGCCAATTGATCCATCCACGCGGTGGGCAACGCATCGCCGCCCGCAGCCGCAATGATCGCGTCGTACTGCGCGTTGGGCGCATGGCCCAACATACCGTCACCATACACGAGTCGAACATTGGACAGCCGAAGCGGCGCCATCAATTCTCGGGCTTTATCGTGCAAGTGCTTCAACCGTTCGACCGAAAACACCTGCTTGGCGAGTTGCGCAAGCACCGCCGCCTGATAACCGCAGCCTGTGCCGATTTCAAGCACGCGGCCAAGCTGGCCGGGGCCGGTCGACCTCGCCCGTGCATTGGCGCCCCCCATCAGCAACTCGATCATCCGTGCGACGACCGAGGGCTTGGAAATCGTCTGGCCGTGGCCAATCGGCAGGCTGGTGTCTTCGTAGGCCTGGGTCACGAGAGCCGCGTCGACGAACTGGTGACGCGGCACCGCGGCCATGGCTGCGAGCACGGTATCGTTGCTCAGACCTTCTGCACGAAGGCGATCGGTCATGCGCTGGCGAACTCCCGCTGAATCGAGGCCCAGACCGGTCGGCGACGCCTTGCGCGCCGACACGGCGGCGGCATGATGCAAGGGTTGTTGCGGACGAAGGATCGCGCGGGGGCTGACAGGTGCGGGTGTGGACGGTTTCAGTGGCGAGACCGCACTGCCTTGCGGCGCATTGACCAGGCTCTTGCGCGGCGCGGCCATCTGGTCGAGCCGCAGCGGAAACTTCGGCGCGCGACGAGCGTTGTCGGTCATTTCAACAGCCAGCTTTGCCACGCAGGCAGTCATGCGTGGTCGGTGAGATCGATCTGCAAGGGCGTGATAGAGACGCGGCCCGTCGCTGTTGCATGAAAGTCGGTGCCCTCGCCTGCTTCTCGGGCATTGCCGGCCGGCCCGATCCAGTACATCGCGTCGCCGCGCGGACTCGTTTGGCAAATCACCGGCTCACTCGCGTGGCGGCGTCCGAGCCGTGTGATGCTGCGCGGCAGCTTCTGCGCGTCGGGCTGGTTCGGGATATTCACGTTGAGCAGATAAGGCGATCGCCCCGGCGGCTGTCGCAGCGCATGCTCGATGACTTCCCGCGCCACGCGGGCGGCGGCATCGAGGTGCGTCCAGCCTTTGTCGACCTGCGAAAACGCGATTGCCGGAATGCCGAAGAGGAAACCCTCCATCGCCGCCGCGACAGTGCCCGAATACAGCGTGTCGTCGCCCATGTTGGCGCCATTGTTGATGCCCGAGACGACGAGATCAGGTGGATGCTCGAGGAGGCCCGTCAGCGCCACGTGGACGCAGTCGGACGGCGTCCCATTGATGTAGCGCACGCCGTTGGCAGCGGTGTATACAGAGAGTGGCCGATTGAGCGTGAGGGAGTTCGATGTACCGCTCGCATTCTGTTCTGGGGCGACGATGTCGAGCTCGCCGAGTCCTTCGCAGGCCTGCACCAATGCGGCGAGGCCGGGTGCGAGATAGCCGTCGTCATTGGCAATGAGAATGCGCATCCGGTGATTGTAGGGAGTCGTCACCTGCGTGACTCGACTCATCGTCGCTGCTGCTTAGGATTTGGCCCGGAATAAGTTCCCGTTTTGGGGGCGCTGCGGCAGGATGCGATGCAAGGCGCTCCGAGCGCCGTGTGGCGAGCCACACAAGTGAGGAGCAACGCCGCAGCGCGCCCGCCCAGCGCCCCCAAAACGGGAACTTATT